>Ga0233412_10000787_pt1 | contig 17704 bp, 14 predicted proteins | sample Na_anoxic_4_MG_FD_180667 | JGI IMG/M metagenome (GOLD analysis project Ga0233412, IMG submission 180667) | Seawater microbial communities from Saanich Inlet, British Columbia, Canada - Na_anoxic_4_MG | ecosystem: Environmental > Aquatic > Marine > Inlet | place: Canada: British Columbia...
TAACACAATCCGGACCAAGGAGATGTTCCTGCCCGACCATTTCCTCAAGTTTATTCGGCCTCATCTTTTCGGCAAGAGGCGCTTCAGAGTTTATTACAGGTCTGTTCACTCAAATAACCCCTTAGGTGGATGAAATCTTCATCTTTCTTGACCCTGCAAAAACTATCTCACTTCCGGAGGGACGTTAGATGATAATACTTTAGATACAAGGGACAAAACTCTATCCATTTGCAAGGGTTTCCTGATTACCAGATCAGCATCAAATTTCTCGTCCTCTTCAGCATTGACCAGGACAGTAAGGCCTTCCCGATGCATGTTTTTGATTTTTGAAATTACTTTTGATGACCTTAGATTCGGTGCATTGAGGTCAGCGATAACCAGATCAAACTTCTTTTTAGCCAATAATTTATGCCATTCTACATCAGATAAAGCAGTGGTAACCCTGCCCCCCTCGTTTATCAATAATTGAGATAGAATTTCTTTAACCATATTTTCATCTGTAATAAATAAAATACGGGAATTATTAATATTATTCTTAGCACCGCCCCTCTTAGATAAAGGAGGATCCTGGGAAATCGGGAACTTGATAACGAAGGAGGCCCCCCGACCCTTATGTCTCAGGACTTCAACATTTCCCCTGTGTCGTTTGACCGCAGTGTAAACCACACTCAAACCCAGACCCATTTTTGAACCATCTTTGGTAGTAAAAAAGGGATGGAATATCCTGTCCTTGATATTATCCGGAATACCCACTCCATTGTCCTGTATGTAAATATAGGCGTAACCGGCATCTTCCTCCGCAGTCAAATATATTTCCCCCCCGTCAGGCAGGGCATCAATGGCATTTAAGATCATATTAATAACGATATTTTTTATCTCACCTGGCTTCCCTTTCACGGGAGAAACATCTCTCAGGTAAGTCTTGACGTCAATCTTGATACCACGCTCTTTTGGGTCTTCCTCCCACAAGTGCCGTGTGGAAGCGACAGCATCTTTAATGATCCTTTTTAAATCACAATTAATTGTAATTGCATCGTCATATTCGACCATTTCCAGGGCAGCTAATTTCTCTCTGATTACGCTGCCTTTTTCCTTTACTATCTCAATCTTCCTTAATAATTCATCAGGAATAATCTCTGAATAAGCCCTCTCCCCATTATCACATAAATCATAATCGTCAAAAATGCTCAGACAATCATTATTTTGTCGTCTAAGGCCTGACGCCATGCGAACCATTGCTTCCATTTCCCGTGTTCTAAGGAGTTGCAACTCTACCTGTTTCCTGTGATCAAGCCTTCGATTATGGAGCAGAAATGCTTTTCGGCCCTGATACCTTATACCTTTTATCAGAACCTCACAACATACGGCCTTGCCGTCTTTTGTATTGAGATAGGTTTCATATTTATTAGGAACTGGTTTACCTGAAAGCCTTTTTTGATGAAGACTCCCTACATATTCAACAGAGTCAGGATGAATAAATTCAAGGAAGTTTCGACCCAGCACCTCATCTTCAGTGTTTCCAAGCATCTTCAAAGCCCTCTCATTTATAAAAACTATTTTTTCGTCTTGAACAAGGGCTATAGCGGCAGGGACATCTTTAAGAAATTTTCGGCTCACTTTCAGGTCCTTTTTGAGGTCCCGATTTTCATTCCTGAGGGCATCCAATTTTTCTCTCAGCGTCTGGTTTTTATCTTTAAGCCTGTCAACCCGTTTCTTTAAATCTCTCTGCTGCCTGGCATCCATATGTACCTTCCTTAGTTTTCAGGGAAACGTCAAAGTATTACGGTTTTTTGAAACTTAGGGCTCGCGCAAAAATAACTTCACATTTTCACATCCCATCTTCAGGTCATCTTTGACCGCGCCTCAATCGCAAAATCCTCGAAATAGTACAACTATTTCTGTGGTTTTGCTCAATCGGCGCAGCCAAACCTAACCTAAATCTGGGCGCCAATTCTGGGAACTTATTTTTGCGCGAACCCTTACATATTTGATAATTTTGTGAATGGCAAAAAACATCCTTGATGATCATGTATTTATACCTTATCATATCTTCCGATTATCTTACAATAGGCGATTATCTTACAATAGGCGTAATAGTCAATTATTGATAGGGGATAAAATGAGCGATCACTCACCTTTTGTTCATCTTCATGTCCACACCGAATATAGCCTCTTAGACGGGGCCATTCGTGTTGATCAAATGCTGGAAAAGGCAAAAAATCTGGGAATGGACTCCGTGGCCATTACAGACCATGGCAATTTGTTTGGGGCTGTACAGTTTTATGATAGAGCAGTAAAGGCCAATATCAAACCAATTATCGGATGTGAGCTATATGTTGCACCGGAAGACCGGAGAAATCACTCACCATCACGGGACGGAAATCTCAATGCCTACCACCTCGTTCTTCTCGTTATGAACGAAAAAGGTTACAAAAATCTGTGTAAATTAGTTACATTAGGTCACCTCGAAGGGTTCTACTACCATCCACGCGTGGACATGGAACTTCTGAAGGAATTTAATGAGGGGCTTATTGCCTTGTCCGCCTGCCTGAAAGGAATCATCCCTTATTTTATCAATACCGAACGAATCGATAAAGCGAGAGAAAAGGCAAAAGAACTGACCTCTATTTTTGATAATGACCGATTCTACCTCGAAGTACAGGCCAACAACTTACCTGAACAAATCAAAGTAAACACAGTCCTCACAGAAATATCAAAGGACCTGTCCATCCCGCTGGTTGCAAGCAATGACTGTCACTATCTGAATAAAGAAGATGCAGAAGCCCATGATGTGCTCCTTTGTATTCAGACAGGTAAATCCGTTGATGACAAAAAGCGACTCAGGTTTTCCACAAACGAATTCTATTTCAAGTCTCATTCAGAAATGAAGCAGGCCCTACAGGGCCTTGATGAGGCCTTTTCAAATACCGTCCAAATAGCGAACCGCTGTCAATATGAGATGGAATTTGGCCAATATAAGTACCCTGTATTTCATTTGCCTGAAAATCAAAGTCTGAACGACATGCTGATCCAAAAGGCCCGAAAAGGAATCAAGGCAAGATTAACCGAGAAAAAAGAAGAAGAGGGAAACCTGTCCGAAGAGTCACTCCGTGAATACCATGACAGACTCGACTTTGAGCTTAAGATCATCCATGACATGGGCTTTGAAGGGTACTTTTTGATTGTCACTGATTTTATTGATTATGCTCGCAGTTGTAATATTCCCGTAGGCCCCGGCCGGGGCTCTGCTGCCGGCTCTTTAGTGGCCTATTGCCTGAACATAACCAACATCGATCCAATCAAGTACGGCCTTCTTTTTGAAAGGTTCCTCAATCCCCAGCGAGTGAGCATGCCTGATATCGACATAGACTTCTGCATCAACGGCAGAGATGATGTCATCCGGTATGTGACCGAAAAATATGGCCACGAAAATGTCAGCCAGATTATTACATTCGGCAGCATGAAGGCCAGGGGAGCCATAAGAGACGTGGGACGCGGGCTCAACATCCCCCTGGCGGAAGTAGACCGTATTGCCAAGCTTGTCCCGGAAGGCCCCAATGTTACTTTAGAAAATGCTATTAAAGAAGAAAAAGAGCTTAAGCGGCTGGAAAAAGAAGATGGGCCCACAAAAAATCTTTTAATAATATCTCGTGCCCTTGAGGGTTCAGCAAGACATGTATCCACTCATGCATCCGGAGTAGTTATTTCAGACAGACCATTGATGGAATACCTTCCTTTGTATAAAGGATCCAAAGATGAAGTCATGACCCAGTACACCATGGATCAGATTGAACAGCTGGGTCTAATCAAGTTTGATTTTTTGGGTTTAAAGACCCTGACGGTCATAAAACAGGCGCTTAATCTAATCCTTGAGACAACAGATAAAAATGTGGACATTGACAAAATCCCTCTCAACGATGAAGCCACTTTCAAACTGTGCGGCGAAGGAAAAACAACCGGCGTATTTCAACTCGAAAGTTCCGGCATGAAAGACCTTTTAAGGAGACTCAAACCGGAAATCTTTGAAGACATTGTTGCACTGGTGGCCCTTTACAGACCAGGTCCTTTGGGCAGCAACATGATCGACGACTTTATTGATCGAAAACACGGGAAAATCAAAATCCAGTATATTCTTCCCCAGCTTGAGTCCATTCTCAAAGAGACTTACGGGGTAATACTGTACCAGGAACAGGTCATGAAAATTGCCCAGATCCTGGCCAACTATACCCTGGCTGAAGCCGATGAGCTTAGAAAGGTCATTGGAAAAAAGAAACAGAAAGTCATGGCAAAACACAGAACCCGGATTATTGAAGGTGCGACTAAGAATAACGTAAACCCAAAAACAGCCGAAAAGGTATTTCAATTAATAGATAAATTCGGCGGATACGGGTTTAACAAGTCGCACTCCGCGGCCTACGCTATGATCGCTTATCAAACCGCCTACTTAAAGGCCCATTATCCGGTGCAGTTCATGTCTGCCTTACTGACTCAGGATATGGGCAACCAGGAAAAAACTATCAAGAACATTGCCGAATGCCGGGAGATGGGTATCGAGATACTGCCGCCTGATATCAAAGAAAGCCAGGCGGATTTTTCTGTAGTGGACGGAAAGATCCGTTTTGGCCTCGCCGCTGTCAAGAACGTGGGGTTAAAGGCCGTAGAGTCAATCATTAAAGAGCGGGAAGAACATGGAACTTTTCAGGACCTGCTCGAATTTTGCAACAGGGTAGAAGGACTCAAGGTCAACCGCAGGGTCCTCGAAAGCCTTATTCAATGCGGGGCCTTCGATTTCACAGGTATTTCCAGGGCAAGGCTTTTTGCAAATCTTGATAATATACTGAAATCTATAAGTGCCAACTATGATCCGAACCAGCTTAACATGTTCGGATCTCAGAATTTTACTAACGGGGGCTCTCTATGTTTTCTCGAAGAATCTGATATTGAAGAATGGGATGAAAAAAAGAGATTGAGAAAAGAAAAAGAGGCCCTCGGATTTTATATTACAGGACACCCCCTGGCGAGATTCACCACAGAGATGGAACGCTTCACCACATGTACTATTCAAGACCTTCCAAGCCGGAAAGACAAAGGACAGGTAAAGATTGCAGGTGTCGTGGAGGACTTGAAGATAAAACGTACCAGGCGGGGCGATAAAATGGCCTCTATTCATCTCGAAGATCTGACCGGTTCGACTGAAGTGATTGTATTTCCTGATGTGTTCAATCGATTTTTGCCCCTGCTCAAAGGTGAAGGGCCTTTGCTGATCACAGGCAGCGCGGAAATAAGTGAAAATTCCGCCAAAATCATTGCTCAGGAAATTGTTACCATGGATTCAGTCAGGCAAAAAACTATAAAGGCCATCGAACTCAAACTCGACGAGAAAAGTATTTCAAGAACACTATTAGAAGATTTACTGGATATAATATACAGATTTCCCGGAGACACCAATATCCTTTTCAGAATAAATATGTCCCGGGGTAAAGAGATAGTCATTTCTGCCCACAATAGATTCAACATCCTTCCATGCGAAGAGTTCATTAAGGGAATTAAAGCATTGACCGAAAACATGGTTCACGACCTGATATCCGACCATAAATGAGCCTGTTGACTTATTATGATTTTTTTTCAGGATCAAGTCGAAGCTCCCGAGCTTGCCGCCGGGCAGTTCATCCCTTATTTTCGTTAAGGATACTTATAACGATTTCGCCAATCCTCCGGACCATCCAAATCATCCTCATCCCCCCAAATTGGATCATAAGGTATGATTGATTTATTATATTGAATACATGATATCGGTGCAAAAATAAAACCAAGAAATACTGCTGCTATAATCAGCCTTTTCATTTGGCCTCCTTTAGTTGATCTGTTTTCCTGAATAATATTAGATGATATAATAGCTCATATTGTTCTCCTGAAACAGGGGATTAAGTCTTATTTACCACAGCATTTTTTAAACTTTTTGCCGCTTCCACATGAGCAGAGATCATTCCGTCCAATTTTCCTATCGGCTATCTTTGTTTTTTGCGGATTCATTAATATTTCAAAATCAGTAATATTCTCCGGTTTATCCGGCTCCAATCCAATTGTATATTGCCAACCGTGTTCTTTAAATATTGATACTAACTCTTTTAATCTTTTTTCTGTTTGTACATGAACAACAGCGGGCCTTTTTTCAGTACCTAATTTTGCCGGTTTTTTACCATCATATATTTTTTTCATCTTTCCTCCATTGTAACTCAGATATTTCGGTTGAAGACTGAAGGCTGAAGTATATCAATTATCTCGCAACGCCCGAATTAAACCATTCAAGACCTTCTCTGTTTCGATTATCTCTGGTTCAATTTCCTTTTAGCGCACACTCGTAATAATCGGACAACTTATTAACCCGGCGAAAATAGCCACATCCCGTCATGCCGGACTTGATCCGGCATCCAGAGATTTTAATTTGCTGCCACCTTCCTGGATTCCGGCCTACGCCGGAATGACGACAGTGAGGTATTTAAGTGCCGAAGTAATATCACTTCTTTTTAAAAGGATGGCAGCGAGCATTTTATGATTTCCCGAAGAAAAAACTGTTCATGTCCCGCCGAAACGGTCAAACCTTCTATTGTCGCACGGGCATAGCTCGTGGTTTAATTAAAAGATAATTGTTCCTTTAAGGTAATGCTGTCGTTTCAATTCTGAAAACTTTTCTATTGCGTATCGTAACATTGTTCGGGGCATTTCCTTGTAATATTTTTTTAGAAACTCTTCTTCTAACGGCTGATCCCGTTTCCCGACCTCACGTAACATCCATCCAACTGCTTTGTGAATAAGATCTTCATTGTCATGCAATAACATCTCTGCGATCTTCATTGTTTCAGAGTATTGTCCATGCTTAATGAAGCAAAACGTCGATATTATTGAAATACGTCGTTCCCATAGATCTTCAAATTTGGCTAATCGATATATCGGTTTTTTTTCTTTGTTAATCAAAAAATTACCAACAATATGTTCTGCTGATGCATCAACAAGATCCCAGTTATTAATAAACCTGGTATTGTTTAAGTAAAACTTATAAATTCCTTTCTTTACAGCTTCTTCGCCTTTTGAATAAATATGAATGAGAATAAAAAGTGAAAGCAGCCGTTCTTCATGAATTGGTGACTTGAGCAAATGCCCTGCTTCTTCAACACCAATCATTTGATATTCTTTGGCGAGTTTTCTTAGTACAGGAACCCGGATACCGAGAAATTTATCCCCTTCTCCATATTCTCCTGGGCCGGTTTTAAAGAATCTCTGGGCGCCCTCTGCGTTTTCCTTATTCGCAAGCCCTCTTAGCTCGGATTTAATTGTTCTGATGTCCATTAATTTTCCGACAGGAGATCAATAAGCGCTTTATACCACTTGTCAGTCATCTTATCAATTCCGCTTTCGTTGGGATGTACTCCATCATAGGTATCTTTTTGCGGGTCAAAGCCGTCGAAGTGATCCACCAGAATTACAGATGATTCTTTCGTGCTGATCAATTCCGGAAGCCTTGCCAACTGCTTGTTGAATTGTCTGATGCGCTTGTTCACTGCTTTATTTGTCAAAGGTATTATTTGGGCTACTATCACTTTTACCCCGGCATTATGTTTTCGAATAATCCTGATGATTTTCGCTATCTCGTCCACGGTCTCTTTAATGCCCTGCCCCCCGCCAATATCATTCGTTCCAAGGTGAATAAGAACGATGTCCGGGACATTCATTGCCGCCCATTTGTCCATTTTTGCTAAAACCTGATCAGCCCGCCATCCCCAGTGGCCTTCATGATCCATATCAAAATCAGTATGACGCGGCATGCCCATATAGTTCTTTTTTAAACTTCCAATAAAATCCACTCTAATCCCAGACTGCTTTAATCTCAACCAGAGCCCCCTCCGGTAGCTGTCATAGCCTTGGTATCCCTGCGTAATGGAGTTGCCAAGCGGCATTATTCTAATAGATTGCTCTCCCGCAGAACCAAGTGTGAAAGGCAGCAAAGCAACAATCATAAGAATTTTTCCATATCTTTTCACTGCCATTTCAATGCCTCCTCAGTCCTGGAATTGCAGATTCTATTCTTATTACTCCGGCAATTAAATACCTCAATATTGTCATTCCGGCGAAAGCCGGAATCCAGGAGGGTACTGGATGCCGGATCAAGTCCGGCATGACGGAGTTAGACTATCTAATTGCCAGGTTAATAATAATATTTTAGCATTTTTAAAAACAGGCCGTACCAGCCTCATTGTTTTACCTGTTTAAAAATAGTCTTCCTTTGCAGTAAAAAATCGGGGGTCAGTCATTTTCCCCTGCAAGGATATAACTTACCTGCTGATCCTGTTTTAACGATTCGCGGAAGGAGGCCCGGGAATTACCGTTTCCCTTCAGGATTGAATCTAACCACAGCAGAACATACCGGAGTGTCAGGGCCCTCTGCAAGTCTTCAGAAATCGTCGGTCCCTGCCCTGAAAACCCGCAACTCGCAGCTTCTGCAACCCAACAGTTGAAGGAATCACTGAAACCGCAATGGTCTCCCCTGGTTATCGTTATTAGAGCCTTGGTGCTGGAGGAAAGACTGTCATATATAGCCTGCTGGTTTTCTTTGACAGGGCAGATGCAATCCTTTCCAGCTGCCATAACCAGCCCCGGCACGGTTACCCCTATAGCTGCATCTACGGGACTGCTTCCATGAATCGGCCAATACAGTGAGCCAAGGGCTGCAAGGGTCACAATTGTATGCGCAGCGGGACCGGACCTTTGAGCAATGTAGCATGCCCCTCCCCCGGTCGAGTGTCCCATAAGGGCCGACATTCCACTGAGATGCCCTGCAAGAAACAGATCATCAGCAGAAGACTCATTTAAAAGAATATCAAGTAAAAATGAGAGGTCTGCCGCATATTCGTCTATATCAATAGTAGCTCCGCCTTCTGTTACAGGAAAGATCATAATGTAACCCTCGGGAACAAGGCATTTCCATAAGTAATGATAATCATTGAAGACTTGCTGGTATCCATGCGCGAAAACCAACAGTGGAAACTGACCCGCGGAAACAGGCACATTATCTCCATTTTGGATAGAAGGATAATAGACTTCTGCCGGAACAATTCGGCTATTCCGGGCCGAATCGTAAAAGGTCAGTGTCCTGTGCCCGATTTGCGCTGCTGTCCCGTCAGCAACAAAACCAAAACCCATGGCAGCAGCTATAAAAAAAACAGGAATTATCTTTGATCTGTAAAGCAGCATTTTTTCTTTCCTGAGAACATCATTAAATTCAGCCCCGCCCTTCATTTATTGTTAAATCAACTTTTCTTCTATCCAATACCCTTTTTGCCTTTCCCTCAAAACGCGGGAGAGAAGATGGTTCCTTTATTTCAATGAGAGCCCCTATGCCCACCCGGGCCTGAATATGGGCCGAGATCTCCGCCCTGATTCTCTCTTTTTCTTCTTTTTTCTCCCAGCAATCCGGATATGCTTCCACCATAATAAGAAGGGTATCCAGGGCATCAGGGGATTGGTCAATGACAATCTGCCATCCTTCTCCAACTCCATGAACCCGGGTCAGGATTTCTTCAATCTGGGAAGGGAAAACCAGCGTACCTCTCACCTTGAGCACATCGTCCGTTCTTCCTGTCACATAATTGATAAGGGGATGGGCCTCTCTTCCGCAAGGGCAGCCATACCGTTCGGATGAAAAGCCCGACATATCCCTCGTGCGCCAGCGAATCAAAGGGCTGGATTCTCTCGTAAGGGTGGTAAAGACAAGCTCGCCCTCCTCTCCGGGGCCAACCCTTTCCCCGGTTTCAGGATTGATGACCTCCACAAAATAATGGTCGCCCAGGACATGAAGCTGATTGTCCTTCACAGAATGGGGACAGCTAAAGGCCACACACGCACCCCCGAGCTCCGATAACCCGTAGGTCTCGTTATAGACAAAACCGGGAGAGAGATCAGCCTCCAGTTTTCTCCTGAAAGAAGGAGCGGCCACTTCTCCGCCAAAATCTCCTGTCCTCAAGGCCCAGTCTTTTTTCGGATCAATGCCGTTCTTCCCGGCCTCGCTGGTCAAGTATGCAAGAAAAGTGGGTGTACAGCAGATGACAGTATGTTTCATGTCTTTTAACCATTGTATGGCAGCCATTGTCCTTCCCGGCCCGGCTGGAAACAGAGTCGCCCCAACTGCTTTTGCTGCCATTTCCATACATACTCCCCCCAAAAAAAGTCCATACCCGTAGCACTGGTATACCAGATCCTTATCGCCTATCCCGAAACTCTTCCATATCCTGCCCATTTGATCCCGAAGGGTCTCATTCCAGTCTTTGTCAGTGTATCCCGTCAGTGTTGGAATCCCCGTGGTCCCTGATGAAGCCGCAAAACGATGAATTTGCTCAGTAGAAATCCCTAACAACCCGTAAGGGTAATAATCTCGAAGGTCCTTCTTTTCGGTGAATGGAACATTAACCAGGTCATCTGTTGAACGTATGTGCTTCGGGTTTATATCATTGCAATCAAATAGTTCTCTGTAGTAAGGAATATTCTGATAGCACTTCTCTACAACATTTTTCAATCTTTCGTTCTGAAGAGATTTAAGGTCTTCAAGCGAGATAGTATCCATCGCCTTATTGAAATATTCCACGTACTCCTTCTCCTTTTAATTATGTTCTCAACTTATAACCGGTATGAAGCAGCCACAGGTTTAAAGAGCTTACAATAATAAAAAAGCCGGCCACAATGAATAAACTGATAAGAACCGGGTTGTCGGAGTGCCCCAGAAAACCATATCTAAATCCGTCAATCATGTAGAAAAACGGATTAAACATAGAAACCTTCTGCCAGAACTCAGGTAGTATTTTAATTGAATAAAATGATCCACTTAAAAATGATAGCGGCATGACAATAAAATTCTGGAACGCCGCTATATGGTCCCATTTTTCCGCACAGATCGCTGAAATCATACCGAATGAACCTAAAATCCCGCTCCCGAGTACAATAAACCCGGAAACAACCCATATATTGTATATGGGAATGACCGTAAAACAGCAGGATATGCCCCACGCACCGATACCGACAAGTATGCCCCTTACAATACCTGCAGCAGTATAGGCAATATAGATTTCTAAATTTGACAGCGGTGCAAGAAGCATAAACACGATATTTCCATTCAGCTTTGACTGGAATATACTTGACGAGTTGTTGGCAAATGGATTCTGCAGCACAGTCATCATTATAAGACCGGGTATTAAAAATGCGGTATAACTTACACCTTTGTAAACTTCAACATGCTCGAAAAGTACAGAGGAAAACACAAGCAGATACAAAAGCACCATAACAACTGGTGTTATAATGGTCTGCACGGCCACTTTCATGAACCGCCATACCTCTTTTGCAAAGAGTATGTACATCCCCCGCCAGTTAATCATTGTTCTTTCCTGTCAAAGCTATAAAGACTTCCTCAAGGCCCGGCTCTTCAGTACGGAGGTCTCTGAACCTGATTCCCGCCGAATTGAGCATGTCAAGGATATCAGCTATGTGGTCCCTTTCACGGTGAATTCGCAGTACAAGGTTGTTCTTTTCAAATGACACAGCCTTTTCCTGTATCTGTTCAGGCAAATCACAGGATTCTTCCTTCAATTTCAGGTGCAGGAGCCTGAAGGGATATCTTCCCAGCAGCGCCTCGGTTGTATCATGCGCTATCAGTTTTCCATTATCCAGAATAGCTATCTTGTCACACAGGGCCTCCGCCTCCTCGAGGTAATGGGTGGTCAACAATATTGTGTGCCCTTTTTTATGCAGCTGTTTTACAAATTCCCATAAGACCTTCCGAAGTTCCACATCCACACCAGCCGTTGGCTCATCAAGGACCACAATCCTGGGCTTGTGAACCAGGGCCTGCGCGATCATGACCCTTCTTTTCATGCCTCCTGACAGGTGGTACAGACTCTCGTCAGCCTTTTCAATCAGTCCCAGCTTCTCAAGAAGCTCATCAACCCACTTATACCTGGACCTGCCGTATCCAAAATACCCCGACTGCAGCCGAAGCATCTCCCTTGCACTGAAAAACCAGTCATATGCAAGCTCCTGGGGCACCACGCCAAGGGACCTTCTCGTCTTTCTCCAGTGCCTCCACACATCATTGCCCATAACCTTTACTTCGCCTTTATCAGCCCTTGTAAGCCCGGCCATGATGTTTATTATTGTTGACTTACCCGCACCGTTAGGCCCCAGCAAGCCGAAGAAACTCCCATCCTCTATCTCAAAGTCTATATCAATAAGCGCCTGTTCACTGCCGAAGCTCTTATAAGTATGTAAAATAGATACTGCCGGTATCATTTAAGTGTTCTCCAGTATAAATAATCTGTTCCTTTTTTTTTTTGCAAACATGCTTCAATTACTTCACTTGTGAAACTTCCCGCCCTTCCACTCACCAGTCTTACTCCTTCCATCAGGGTAAATCAAAACTCCTTGCCCGTCTTGTAAACCATCCTTAAATTCACCTTCATATTTTTTGCCGTCAGGGAAGGTAAAAACCCCCTGGCCATTTGGCAAACCATCCTTGAATTCACCTTCATATTTATCACCGTCAGGATAGGTTTCAGTACCCTGGCCATTTGGCAGACCATTCTTATGTTCACCCACATATTTTTCACCGTCGGAAAAAGTAAAAACCCCCTGGCCATTTGGCAAACCATCCTTGAATTCACCTTCATATTTTCCAATATCAGGATAGGTTTCAGTACCCTTCCCGTTTATTATACCGCCTTTAAACTCACCTTCATATTTTCCACCGTCATGGCGGGTCAAAACCCCTTGTCCATGTCTTTTATCATCCTTCCATTCACCTGTATATTTGCCACCATCAGGATAGGTTTCAGCCCCTTGTTTATGCCTCTTACCATTCTTCCACCCGCCTCTATATTTTCTACCGTCAGGAAAGATCATGGTTCCCTGTCCATGGAATTTCCCGTTCTTGAATTCACCCGCATATTTCCTGCCTTCAGGAAAGGTTCCATTCCCTTTTCCATGAAATTTTCCATCCTTCCACTTACCTACATATTTATCACCATTGGGATGGGTCGAAGTCCCTTTTCCATGAAGTTTCCAGTCCTTGAATTCACCTACATATTCCCTGCCGTCAGGATGGGTCAAAGTCCCTTTTCCATATCTTTTACCATCCTTCCACTGGCCTGCATATCTGTCACCGTTAGGAAAAATCATAGTTCCTTTTCCATGAAATTTTCCTTCTTTCCACTTACCTTCATATTTTCCGCCATTGGGATAGGTCGAAGTCCCTTTTCCATGAAATTTTCCTTCTTCCCACTCACCCGTATATTTTCTGCCGTCAGGATAGGTAAAGGTCCCTTGTCCATTTATACAATCCCCGTGGATACATTCTCCAAATGTGATTACGGGAAGTAAACAAACCAGCAGTAATAAAGAGCCGGTTATGATGCTCTTTTTCATGACTATATTCTCCCTACCTCAATCTCTTTCATAGAAACCACCCGACACCATCACGCTGAATGATTTCCGTCCCCGACCGAAAATTGTTCAGACATTACTTCAGTTCCTTCCAGAGACGCTCCACCTGGCTCAGGGTATCTTCCTTTGAACCGTCGTTGTCAATAATCCATTCGGCATATCCTTTCTTTTCCTTGATCGGCAGCTGGGAAGCGATAATGCGCAGGGCTTCTTCCTGCTCAATCCCGTCTCGCTCCATGAGCCTTTCTTTCTGGATTTCAGGCGTCACCGAGACCACGATGATTTTCTGGAACAGGTACATGAGGTTCAACTCCACAAGCAGGGGAATATCCACGATCACAACGGATGCAGGGTCGTCCTGGCCATATTCCACAAGCTGCCGAAAGAATTCCTCATAGATTCGGGGATGGGTAAACTCCTCCAGTTTTTTTCTCTTCTCCATATCTTTGAACACAATATCCGAGATCTTTTTCCGGTCTAAAGAGCCATTCTCCAGACACACCTGGGTTCCAAAGAATTTAATCACATCATTGTAGGCAGGTCTACCCGGTTCCACCACCTGTCGGGCGATAAAATCAAAGTCGATCAATCTGGCCCCAAGTTCAGCCAGTTTATTGGAAACCGTACTCTTCCCGCTGGCAATAACGCCGGTAAGCCCCGCCACCACACCTTCAGGAACGGCGGCCCGCACCTTCACGACACGTTCTTCAAGGGTCATATAGGCAACAGGCAGGGCCGTGGCAGGATCTCCTTCAACACCGGCAAAACTGATGGGATAGCGGATCCCCTTCCGATAAAGGACCTCCAGTCCGCGAAGAGCTTTTTCCATAAATCCTGCCGGAAGGGCCATGACCAGTTCGTCATCCTGTGCATGGCCATAACGTCGCTCTCCGTAACAGGGGATGGTGAGCGAGGGCTTCCCATCAATGTAGCAGCGTCCAATAGCATCAGAACAGGACGACTCACCCACGCAATGAAACTGCATCACTTCATAGCCTTCAAACTGGAGGGCGTTTATCAAAAGGATCATCTGGGCCGGGTTGGCGTAGATGAGTACGATATCCGGTTCAAAGGGATTATATACCAGGGGCGCCATGGCCACCGCTTCATATTGGCCGGTTTTAATTCGGGGAATGGCCGCTTCATAGCGTTTACCGTCCTCCTTGGTCTGAACCCAGACAATTGACCGAAAAGTGCCGTCAGTGTAATAAGAAGGGAGTTCGTTCAAACCCAGAATTGAGGAACAGGTGGGAAGCGCAAAATCCTGAACATCTGCACCCACAGTCCAGTCAAAGTTACGAACGAGAGATATCATCTGGCACATGGTGGCTTTATGATCAGGGCGCCTCAAAAAAGGGATCTCCTGCAGCTGCTCCTTTTTTTTCAGCATTTTCATGGCCACAGGAAAAGATCGAAGCCTGAGCAGAAGTTCCATTCGACGTACCGGTTTTTCCCATTTTCCTTTTTGTATTGTCATATTCATATCTCCTCATTGTTGGATATTTCTATAATTGACGGGGACGCCATCTCCAGACTTAAGAGCGGAGATGAGTTCTTCTTCATTTCGAATAATCTTGCTGAACCGGGTAGCGTAGAGGCCTACTTCAACCGCGACATGGGCATCGCTCCCGCCGGTGACCGGCAGTTTGAGAACTTTTGCCACTTGTCCGCAGAACCTGTTTTCATCCACCGTCACCTTGCTGTTCAGTGTCTCCACACCATTTACTAAAGTGAACATGGGGCGGGCCGCGGCTTTTTCAATGTCCAGGTTCAGTTTATCCCCGCTGACCACCAGAAAACCGCGAAAGGGATGGGCTGCAATTACAAAGCCGTCAACGGCCTCTATCTTTTCGGTTAGATCTTTCAGGGCAATGATCCCTTGAATATCCTCATCCAGCCCGAAAGTCACCATATCTCCCTGCACAGTGGTAATCTCGTTTCCTCCCAGCACCAAGAACTGATGTTTGTCCCTTAGCTTCTGAATATTTTCCGGATCCCATTGATAGTTGTGATCCGTGAGACAGATGCCGTTCAGACCGATCCGCTTGGCCTCTGAAATGACCTCGTCCACCGATGATGAGGCGCAGGGGGAAGCGGGTGATGTATGCACATGAAGGTCAATGGTAAACCCGTCGGGGGCGTCTTTCAGCTGTTCAAAGGGAATTCTCACATTTTTTTTGATCCGTCCCGGCAGGGTTTCTTTTTCCGGGCAGGCGCTTTTTTCGTGCACGCATGAGTCTGATAACACAGGGTCTTTGAGACTTTTTTGTGTGCCTTTCTCCTTTTTTTCAAGCATTTCTCTCGCTTTAACGATGGCATCGCAGCATTCCAGGATGAGATTGGCAAAGTGCCGACAGGCCTTTCGGCCCACAATCTTGTGAACACTCTCGCTGAACCCTTCGTCCGTCAGGCATAGACCCACCGCCCCCTGCAGAGGTTTCTCGGCAAGCGGGCAGTCAGGTGTGGTATACCGGTTCCAGTGGCCTTTGAGCCATTGTATAGTCATATCAGCCCCATTCACCTGAAAGGTCGTCTCTAAGCTATAGATATGGTCATCCAGAAAACCGTAGGCCACGTAAGCATCTCTATCCGTGATTTCAACATCCACCAGCTTATTTCGCATAAACGTCAGCATTTGATCTGACCTCCTTTTTCACTTAGATCCAGGTATTTCAATACCTTCCAGAATAGTGCTTCCCTCACTAAAGGCGACGCACCGGTTGTAGAGCCGTATATTTGTTTTAACCATTTCGGAAAAATGGTCCCGGCTGTCCTCGGGGTTGCGAGGCGCTTTTTCAAGTTCCTTCCTGGTCAGGCTCAAAATGGCCCCCTGGCAGCACTCCTCGGCCATATAGGCCAGTTCTGTGCAGGCAGGTTCATCTCCCATGAGCCCCTTGATGATTTTAAGCATGCCCGGCCCGATCCGCACACCAAGGAGACTCTGGAGTTTATTTTCCGCAGTTGCCATGCCGTCTATCAGGCAGTGGTCAATGCGGCTGTTAACAACCATGATTTCAAGATCAGGAAGGGCCGCCTGGATTTGGACCCTCGCATCCAAAAGATTGTCTGTTATCCGGCAGGCGCATGTCATAATGCCTTCGGAAGATTCTTCTACTGTTGTGCACCGGCTTCGTGAAAAATAAATTAAGTGAGCCATCGGCTTCCTCTCTTTGAATGGAGTTAAAAAATTCTTTCTGGATTATTTTTCTTGAAAATAGTACAAGATAAATATATTTTTGAAAATATCATTATGAATCTTTCTCTATTATATTTCCATAATAAAAACAATCTCTCTTCTTATTATTATTAGGCCTTTGAAAAATGTTCGGTTTTGGTCAAGGTCAAACCTCCAGCCCCGTTTCCAGCCCCGCTTCCAGCCCGTAGGGCTTAAAGGCCGGATGGTAGGGCCTACGCTATCGCAGAGCAAAAGGGGGCGTTTTGCAAAGGTCTAATTACAGACATCATTAAAACTATTCATATAGTGACTGCAGGATCATCACACATATCAAAATCAAAACAAGCCGTTTTCATCTCAATCCTCGTACTTTCCGGACTTGCACTGACACCCGTTGCAGGAGAATTGATTCTCCGCTATTACAAACAATGAAGTGGACCCTGCACTCCCGACAAATCAGTGATTCGACATCTTCAATTTAAGGGATGCCTCATCCTCACATTGAAAGGTCGAGACCTTTGAAACCGGAACGACATATGGTGGGCATCAAAAGAAGCATGAAGGAAAGAGTGTCTTGCAGGTTCGGAACCGGTCTTGGCAGGGTTAAAAAGGGGTTAAACAAGAATTGCCCAGGAGACATGCTTACGCTTTCTCAAAGGCAATTCTTTATAGGGTTAAAGGGTGTATATTATGAAAAGGTACTATACTTATCGGCAAATTTCCCAAAAACTTTAATTTTTTTTCGATAACAGGTAGTAAATTTGAAAATCATCCACCACGCCGAGAGAGACGTGGTTTGATGAAGCCCCCTCGAAGGGGCCTATTTCTCAAACTCTTTTTCCTTAGGGCTCGCTCAAAAATAACTTCGCAGAATTGACGCTCAGATTTGGGTGAGATTTGGCTGCTGCAATTGAGTGAAGCCAGAGGAATAGTGAACTATTTCGATGACTTCACGATTGAGCGGCAACCGAAGATGGCCTGAAGCTGAGATGGGAAAATGTGAAGTTATTTTTGAGTGAGCCCTTAGCACACACTCGTAATAATCGGGCG
>Ga0233412_10000790_pt1 | contig 17687 bp, 8 predicted proteins | sample Na_anoxic_4_MG_FD_180667 | JGI IMG/M metagenome (GOLD analysis project Ga0233412, IMG submission 180667) | Seawater microbial communities from Saanich Inlet, British Columbia, Canada - Na_anoxic_4_MG | ecosystem: Environmental > Aquatic > Marine > Inlet | place: Canada: British Columbia...
CATTTCAAGAAAAAGCCTATGGTGATACTGTAGAAAAAAACTATGGTTCATATAGTTATATATCTTTAGATGATGTCGTGAATAACTTTTTAGTAGCTTATGTAGGTGATGGTAAACTTATACCAAGCGTAAAAAGAACTGACGTTGTATTTCACGTTAAACGTGGGCTTCAGGAGTTTAGCTATGATACTTTAAAAAGCGTAAACAAACTAGAGGTTACTGTACCTCACAACTTAAGTATACCAATACCTCAAGATTATGTTAACTATACTAATCTGTATTGGATAGATAACTCAGGCGTTAAACACGTTATAATGCCAGGAGATATGCTTACTACAAAACCCACAGGTGTTTTTGCAGATGATAATAAAGGAGTTCCTATTCAAGATGATTTTGGTAACAGTGTTGAAACAACTTCTATAACAAACGATCGTTGGAAAAACAACTTCTTTAAAAACGCAAACAATCAAGACTTACTTAACGATACTATATTAGGCTGGGAATATTACTACGGATATCCAGAGTTTGGTTATGGCCAATTATTTGGATTAGACCCGCAGTTTGCCAATGCTAATGGCTACTTCAATATAGATGAAAGATACAATAAGTTTTCTTTTTCCGCAAATCTAGTAGATAGAATAGTTGTGTTAGAATACATCTCTGACGGGCTTGCGACTAATGAAGATACTAAGATACCTAAGATGGCAGAAGAAGCTATCTACGCTCATGTATCGCATGCTATATTAGCTTCTAGGATAAATCAAAACGAATATGTAATTCAACGTTTAAAGAAAGAACGTAGTGCTAAGCTTAGAAACACTAAAATACGTTTGTCAAATATCAAGCTTAACGAGATAGTACAGGTTATGCGGGGTAAATCTAAATGGATTAAACACTAAAATTAAATGGCTGAAGTAAAAAACGCGTTCATTAAATCAAAAATGAACAAAGACCTTGATGCTAGACTTATACCACAAGGTGAATATCGCGACGCTGTAAATATACAGGTTAGTAAGTCAGAAGGTGATGATGTTGGTGCGTTAGAAAATGTACTAGGTAATTTTTCTTTATTTGATGTAGTTAATGATACAGGTGTAGCAAACTTAAAATGTATTGGTTATTTTGTAGATAACTCTAATAGTGTAGTTTATTTATTTTTTACTAATAATGATTTAACTAGTTATAATCCAAACGGCCAAAACTTTATATATTCTTATAATGCCAATAGCGCTAATTTAACTCTTTTAGTTTTTGGTACTTATCTAAATTTTTCTAAAAATAATCCTATTATAGGAATAAACTTACTAGAAGATTTTTTATTTTTTACAGACAATAGAAATCAACCTAGAAAAATTAATGTTAATTTAGCTTCAACACAAGGCACGGGTTATTATACAAATGAAGATCAAATATCTGTAGCTAAATATTATCCATTCGAAGCTCCACAGGTAATAAAAGAAACGTCTACGCCTGGTCAATACGAGACAACAATGTATGACGCTGATAGTGAATATATACCTATTAATAGCGGCACTGGAGGTGTTCCAGTATCTCCTAATATAAATAATCCTTATTACGAACAAAACTTTCCAGGTGATCCACAGTTTTTAGAAGATAAGTTTGTGAGATTTAGTTATAGGTTTAAATTTGTAGATGGTGAATATTCTTTAATAGCGCCATTTACTCAATCGTGTTTTATACCAAAGCAAGATGGTTATTTTTTACAAGGTGACGAGAAACAAACTTTCGCCAGTACTGTTGTTAGTTTTATGGAAAATAAAGTTAATAAAATAGCCCTGCAAATACCTTTACCGATTAAACAAGATGGTAACGTGGCTAGTGCTGCTGAGCTCAACACGTTGTTTCATATGTCTGAAATAGATATTATATATAAAGAATCTGATGGTTTAGCTTTGCAGGTAGTTGAAACTTTACAAGTTTCACAAGTTACCTCTTCTAATGGTTTTTTTGAATATATTTACAATTCTACAAAACCGTATAAAACTTTACCAGAAGATGAAATTACTAGGGTTTATGATAAAATACCGGTAAAAGCTTTAGGTCAAGAAATAATATCTAATAGAATTGTATATTCTAATTTTCAAGACAAACACACACCACCCTCTGGTATAAAATATCAAGTTGGAGTTAATGAAAAATATGACCAAGGGCAGACTTACTCTTCAAAAACAAGTATAGAATATCCTAACCATTCTGTAAAACAAAATAGAAACTACCAAGTAGGCGTCGTGTTGGCTGATAGATATGGAAGACAATCAACAGTTATACTTTCAAACGATGTTAATGCTGGAACAGGTGACTTTGGAGCTGACACAGTATATCTTCCGTATAGAGATGAAAATGATTCAATTAGCTTTTTAGGGGATTCATTAAAAGTTGCTTTTAACGCACGTATAGGTAGCAATCAAAGTTTAGTTTTTTTAACACCTGGGTTGTATGATAGCTCGGTTAATAGTGCAGATTACAAACCTTTAGGTTGGTATAGTTATAAGATCGTTGTGAAACAAATTGAGCAAGAATACTACAATGTTTACACTAATGGTGTTATTAAAGGAGATCCGTTTTTTACTGGAACCGCTCCTAATCAAAACACATCGTTTATAACTTTATTAAATGATAATATAAACAAAATTCCTAGAGATTTATCCGAGGTTGGTCCTCAAGACAAAACATTTAGAAGTAGCGTTAGACTTTTTGGTAGAGTTAAAAATACAAATAGAGCTTTTAGTAATATTGGTAATGCTCAGTTTATCCCAGAAAATAATAGAGTTTCTTTTACAACTAATGCTATAGAGGATTTATACGACTTATTTGATGTATTACAATTAGAAGATAGTAATGGTAAAGTTATACCTATTACAGATGATAACAATCCTTACTATGCTTTTTTTAGATCTGAATCAAATCCTTTTGTAGCAGAGTTTATTACCTCACAAAATACAGGGGATCAATTTGGTCTTTTAAACAAGCCATACGCAAACAACACGACTTTTGTAAAATACGAAAACTTAGCCATACTTGAAACAGCAGCTACAGTATCAAGACTTGATTTGTATTATGAGACTAGTACATCTGGTCTTATATCTACATTAAACTTCGCGATAAGTAGCGGTGGAACCGGAGGTGGTACAGCTGATGGTATAGTAGATTTTAATTATAATCACAACGAAGGCATGGCGCCTGGAACAGATATATCAGGTACGTTTTATTTTGAAAATTTTGTAGGAACAAAACTAACAGGGGCTACCGCTATACTTAATTACGTTATAGATGATACCGGTTCTGGCGTTAATATAAAAGATCAGTTTTACTTAGAGTCCTCTGGTGGTGGAGATTTTATATTAAAAACCGCTTCAGTCGCTAATGGTTCACCAGCTAATGCGTATTTTTATTACGGAAGCAATCCGCTAAATAGACAATATACATTTGGATTTGATGTAACAGCTGGTGGTTCTACAGTTACTTTACCAATTAGTGGTAATCTTGCAAATGTAGTGCCAACTATTAATAATAGTGATGCAAGTCCAATTAACGCAAGTACTGGACAATCAATTATAATAGGTGTTTTAGATGGTGTTAATGGATCAAATACATCAAATCCAACTACCAGTACATATACACAAGAATTAACATGGAGCGTAACAACATTAGGTGGTAATGGTGTTTTTAGTATTTCACAAGACGGAACACAAGTTTTAAACTCTAATGCTTCAGCTGCTGGAACAAGTACGTTTAAACTTAATCTACAAGATGCTGGTGGTGCGAATGCAACACCAAAAACATTTACTGTATTTTTTGGTCAGCCGCAAGTTCCATCAGATTTTACAGGCAATGTTCAACTTAGTGGTTTTAACGACGGCGATGGTGGTGCTATTTGGTTTACTAGTAGCTTGACTGGCTTAGGATTAAACCCTCCAGATTTTGGAAGCTCAACTACTGGTAGTATATTTCGAAATGGATTTCAAGCTCCTAATACTCTCAACAGTATTTTAACTAATGATGTTTGCCCCGCATCTACAGACTATGGAGCTACGTTTAGAAATCAGACAAAAAGCACTGGTCTTACGCAAGGTACTTTTTATGTAATTGCAAGGGGTGTAAACGAATTTATACCTATGTTTGGGGTTACGTCAAATGTAAACGTAAGAGTTGCTATACAATACAGAGCTAGTGCGTCATTCAATTGGAGTTATTTACCTGATTTAAATAATAACACAATTAGTGGTGCAAATGTTGGTGCTGAATACGTGTACTCATCAACTAATTTACGTGGTATGGACACTAACGGTGGAAACATTATAAACGCAGAACAAAGACCTAACTCGCAAGACTTTTTTGGACTAGGCGCTAAGGTTTTTGCTTTCAATACCGTTGGTGAGTATAGAATTGTTTACGGGAATATATCGTCTGATTTTGGTGAGTTTACACTTGGTGTAAATTGTTCTCAAGCAGGAGAGCAAGATCTTCAGGTCAGTGGTACGCTTGAAATAGGTGATTTTTATTATCCACGTTTCAATTGGTGGGGAGATCAAGACGGAATATATGAGTATAGAGTAAAGACCGGTACTGAAGCTTCTTGTGGTCCCTGGGTTGGTAGTGGAACTGCTTATTATGCCGCTGAACCTTTCGCTAAATATGTAACACAGCTTTATACAAGCACGTCACTTTTAACACCAGCAAGTGTAAATGGCACTGCTAGGTTTAGAAGAATGCAAGCAAGAGGAAGCTCAGGAGTTTCAAACCCAGAATATACTAAAGAAGGCGCGTATACAGCTACTTTTAGTAGTGGTAATAGAACCACAGATTCAACACCTTGTTTATATACTTAATTTATGGCAGCTATAGTAGAAGTAAAATATTTCAACTCTTTTTTACTAAAAAAGACTCAAGAATCTGAAGCTACCGGCGTAACACCTCCTATTTGGAATGGTAGCACGGGTGTACCTGCTGCTAATCCGACTAATGGTGGTTACCCAGTAACTACTTCAACTGATCAAAATTATAGCTGGTTTGTTGAAGAATCTAGAATTAGAGGTGGCTATAACAACACAAACGTTGATTACGGTGTAAGAGCATATTTAGTAGATGAAGAACCTAATGGAAGTATAAGAAGTAATGCGCTTATATACTCTGGTATATTTAATTCTAGAACTGGAATTAATAATACTAACGTATTTAATGTAGGAAAAGACATAACTAAAGCCGCAGATCCAGCAAATGGTAGTATACAAAGATTATATGCAGAAGATACAAACCTTGTTATATTCCAAGAAAATAAAGTTAGTAGAGCACTTATAGATAAAGACGCTATATATACAGCCGAAGGCAACGCTAGCGCTGTTAGTCAATTAAATCTAGTGATAGGTCAAATAGTTCCTTACGCTGGTAACTTTGGTATTAGCACAAATCCAGAAAGCTTTGCGGTATATGGCTACAGAAAATATTTTGTAGATAAAAACAGAAACTCTGTACTTAGATTGTCACAAGATGGTATTACTGAAATATCTAACTACGGTATGTATGACTATTTTAGAGATCAACTTGGTAACTTAAACTCTTCAGATAAAGCTATAGGTGCTTGGGATATATACACTAAACAATATGTAGTTAGCTTGCAAGGTTCAAATATAACAGCAACCACTTCAGGCCCTAATAATGAAAATTCAGATACTTATCAAACTTTAACGTTTGACGAATCTGTTTTAGGCTGGACAAGTAGATACACATACAAACCAGAACAAGCATTTAGTATTAAATCTAAATATTATACTATTAATACGGGTAAACTATACGAGCATAATTACCAATCGTTTGGAAATGATAATAATAGAGGTAATTTCTATGGTGTTTATTCTGATTCCACTGTAACATTTATATTCAACCCTAAAGTAAGTGCTTCTAAGGTATTTAAAACAGTTAACTACGAAGGATCTACAGGTTGGGAAGTTTCTCAATTTGCTGCAGCTAGAAGTTTTGATTTAAATGATACTTCTAATTTAGTTTATAGCTACGATGAAGGTGCTTACACGCAAGACGGTATACAATATTACGCTGGATTTTACAATAAAGAAGGTAAGTTTTTTGCTAATCTTGTAAACAATAATAATATTGGTACTCCAGGTGAAGTTGTTTATGGCCAAAGTATGTCAGGTGTAAAAGGTTACTATGCAACTGTGACTATAAGAACAGATAATAGTACGCAAGTTTCTGGGTTAGGTGGTAAGACTCGTGAGTTGTTTGCGGTATCTTCTGAATATGTAGAATCAAGTTATTAAATTATATGGAATTAAATATACGTCGTCTTGAAGAAGATGATTGGGAAACATTATGTTCTTGGTGGGACGCATGGCCTGAATGGGTTAATCCACCTAAAGACTTTTTACCTGACAACGGTACCGGTGGGCTTATGGTTTACAAACATAATACACCTATTGTTTCAGGATTTATATATTATACTAATTCTAAAGGAGCTTTACTAGAGTGGATTATATCTAATCCAGATTATAGAGAAGCTGATAGAAAACAAGCTTTAGAGCTTTTAATAAAAGGGGCTGAAAATGTTTGTAAAGCTAATGGAGTTAAGTATATGTTTAGTATAGGCAGATCAAAGCCTTTGATAGAAACACATCGTAAACTAGATTGGACAATAGATGAAAGTCCTTCTTATGAAATAACTAAAAAAATAAATTAACATGTCGGTAATATCTGGAGCAATCGCCGCTGGTAAAGCTAAAAAAGCTGCACGAGCAGCAGGGAGAGAGCAGAAGAAAAACGAGGCTGAGCTAGAAAGTATAAAAAAATCTAGACAGACTATTATAAATCCTTATGCTAGCACTAAAGATTTAAGTGGTTTATCTGAAGATTTGAGTGGCCAGTTTTCTAATCCATACAACAACTTAGGAGTTGCAACTGCAGCTGCTGAAATACAAATGGAACAGTCTGACATTGCTTTAGCAAATACTTTAGATACTATTAGAGCTACAGGTGCTTCTGCTGGTGGTGCTACTGCTCTTGCGCAAGCCGCTCTGCAAAGTAAAAAAGGTGTCGCCGCTAGCATAGAACAACAAGAAGCACAAAACGAAAAACTTAAAGCGCAAGGAGAGCAAGCGTTACAACAACAAAAAGTATCTGAACAGCAAAGGCTACAGTCTATTGCTATATCAGAAGGGCAAAGAGTTCAGTCAGCTGAAGCTGCTGGTAAACAGTTTGAGTACCAAGCTCAAGAAAATAGAACAAACGCAGATTTAGATAGAGCTTCTGGTATGATACAACAAGCTTCTGCTAATAAAGCTTCTGCTAACCAAGCAAGAGCTTCTGCTATATCTGGTATTGGAACTGGTATAGCTGGAGCTGTAGGAGCGGTTGCTGGCGGCGGCGGGTTTGCTAAAGGTGGAATATTCGGAGGAAAATAATAAAAATACAAATATGAGTTATAGAAATCCACAAATAATCGTTGATCGCTCAGCAGAGATATATGCTCAAGGCGCTGCTAAAACAGGTGCGCTATTTGCTCAAGGTATTGCAGGTTATTTTGAAAATAAAAATAAAACAGCAGCTGCTAAAAAAAAGAAAGACGACGCTTATAAACTTGGGTTAAATGGTATTGCTTTGAAAGCTGATGAAAGACTAGCTGATGCTACAAGCGAAATACAAGGTAGTACTTTATATGGAGATATTCAAGATCAAGCAAGAACTAAGTTAGACGGTAGTGAGGGGCAGATAGGTATTATAGAAAAACAAGCTCAACTACGTTTAAATCCTGATTTAAGCCCAGAGCTATCAAAACAATACAGAAAAGATATAGCTGATTATCAAAAATGGGAAACTAATATAGTTGACAAAGTAAGTAGTACAATGGCTGACTTAGAACCTATAAAAGATTTAACAGCTACAACTATCGGTATTCCTGGTAAACAAGATTTTATAGGTGAAGGCAATGAAAAGTTTTCAAACTTTGCCGTTGCATACGCTTTAGATGGTAAGCAAGTGCCTGGAGTTGAATCAACAAGAGGTGTTGAAGGAGATTTAATTAAGTTTAATATAAATATAGATCCTAAAAACGAAACTATAAAAAAGTTTATAGAAAGTGGAGCTTTAAATGTTGAAGATTTAAAAGCTACAGAAGATGGTAAATATCAATTAAACTGGGAAAGAAATTTAAACAATTGGGACGGTGGTTTAATAGCTGACGTTCCAGATTCTATGGATATACAAAGCGCTTTAGAAGAAGGTGGTTTAATAAAAGACGGTATTATAACTCAAGAGTTTACAACTGGTATTGACTATGATATAAAACCAATTAAAAATACTGGTTACCAACGTGTAACTGAAAAAATATTTTTTGATCCTAAACTAATTACAGAAAATCCTACTGTTCAAGCTGAGTTTAAAAAACATGCCGCTGGTTTTCTTGCTCCAGGTTCTTCACTAGACGAGCAGATGTTAGGTTTAAGAAATAATTTTAATTACTCAGGAAGTAGACAAAATTGGCAGGATATGACGCCTGAAAAACAAGAAGAATATATTATAACTGAACTAGAAGAGCAAGCTGTAGAACAAGCCATGCAAGGAGGCAAAGATTTTAAAGTTCAATTTGACCAAAAATCTGGTAAATATTTTACATACGGTAAAACAACAGAGCGTAAAATATCTGATAGCAAAACAACTGATAGCAAATCTAGTAAAGCAGATATTAGTTACATTGAAAAAATAAATGCTATTGAAATACCATTTGGAGATACGCCTGGTCCTGCAACAGAATCTGGTGAAAGACCTAGAAGACCTGTAGATATAGTAGCATTGTTAGGAAATTTAAACGCAGAAAGATTTTATGCTCAAGGAAAAATTTATAAAAATCCAGATGGCGTGATGGCTGTTGATATTAGTAAATCTACTAAAGGTAGAACTGGTGGTCCTAAAGCTACGCTACGTGCTGATATGACTGCTGATCAAATTAGAGACATACTAATAGAAATAGAAACAGGGCAAGACGCTCCTGAAAGAGAACAAGATCCATTCATGCAATACCAAACTAATAAAATATAATTATGCCTAAGTACAAAAGAGCTTCTGGTCAAGAGTATGATATACCTCAAGATCAATTAGAAAACTTTTTATCTACATATCCTGATGCTGTAGAAGTTACAGAAGAAATACAAACTGACCCTACAGAGGGAAAGACAAACGGTGCTGTGGCAAAGGGTGCAACTGCAACACCGGTAACCGGGCAAGCACCCGAGAGTACGGTATCAGACTCGGTAGATACTTCTGGGGAATTACAAGCAAATGATCAAGGTTATTTTAGACAAGAAAGAAAAAAAGGTAGATTAGCTGAAGCCATAAGGCAAGATGTATATAATGCTTCTGAACAAATAACAAAACCTGTTAGAAAAGTAGACGATCAAGGTGAGTTTGTTTACGGAGATCAAAGAGACTTAAACAAACAAGTTGCTGACTACAACGTTGCTTTAAATGATTTAATAAATGCGAAAGGCCAGTTTGAAAACTTTGCTGATTACACCCAGGAAGAAAGATTAAATTTAGTTGATAAGGTAATAGCTAAACCTAATTATAATAAAAAAGTTTATAACCAAAACACAGATACTTACGAAATAGAACCTACTAAAGAATTTGTAAGTATAGTAGAATCACACATGCCTAGCGACATGGAGATGTATGATACTCCTGAAGAATGGGCACAAGCATTAAATCAAGGTAGATCACAAGCGTTTAGTAAAGATCCTGTTATGCGTACAGCTTTAAACGCGCGAGTAAAATTAAACGCTAATAAAGTAAATGAATATCAAGAAAGCTTAAAAGATAAATATGATTTTTCTAACCCTGAAACTTTTGAAGCAAACCTAGCGTTAGCTAATTCAGATGTAGATAAATATATACAAGAAGAAATTTTAGTACCTTTTGAAAATTCTGATTTATTTAAGTCATTACAAACTCAATACTTAGATGTTTCTGAGTCTATATTAGCTGATAAAAATAAACAATATGCTAGAGCTCAACATTCTTTTTTAGATGAAGGAGGTTTAAGCGAGTTTGCTTTAATCGAAGGTACTGTTAAAGGTGTTAAACAAATGTCTTTAGGTTTTAATCAAGCTGACTTAAGTAAGTTTCATGGACAAGTTGCTTCTATTAATAGTGATATTAATAAACTTCAAACAGAAATAGACAGTGGTAATTTAACTTTAGATTCTGAAATTACAGACCCTTTAAACAGACGTGTGAAAATTACAGTACGTGAAAGGTTAAATACTTTAAATGATAGAAAAGACAATAGAGTAAAAAGAATAGTAGATAAAGTAGGTAAAATATCAGAAAAAGAAGAAGAGTTAGGTTTATTTAAAGAAGCTGATTTTGATAACCTTACTTTTGAAGGGGCTATGATAGGGTTAGGTGAAGCTTTACCACAAGTTACAGCGGCTGGTTTAACGGGTCTTGTAAGTGGTGGTATGGGTCTAGCTGTTATATTCGCTCAAGAATATGGTGGTAATTATTACGATGCTATTACTAAAGGTTTAGAACAAGACGGTATAAAGCCCACACCTGAAAACATAGCTAAAGCTGTTGAAGAAGGTAATTACGCTAACAGAGCGGAGTCAGCTGCTTTTGCTGCTCTTCAAGCTAGTCTAGAAAGAGTAGGTGCAACTCAAGTAATGAAAGGTTTTACCAAAGGTATAGGCCTTGGTACTGACTTTAAAAAAGCAACTTCATCTTTATATAAAGGTGAAATGAAAAAATTCGCCACACAGTTACCTAAAAAAGCTAAATCAGTAGCAATGGGTGGTTTTAGCGAAGCTCTTACAGAGGGTGCGCAAACTGGTTTAAGCCAAGTGAGTACAGCGGTTCAGCTTGATTTACCTGTAGCTACATTTATAGATCCTTCAGAGATCAAAACAGCAGCACAACAAGGTGGTTTAGTTGGTACTATATTACCGTTTAGTGGTAGAGTTGCTGGTCAAAGTGGCATAGAGCTTAGGGCTATGGCGAGAGATGTATCTACTAAGTTTAATTTAAGAAACGCAAAGCAAATAAAACTTGTTGACGGGTTTTTTAAAGAAGCTGAATCTAGCTTAGCTGGTCTTAGAGATCAAGGCATTATAAGCAAAGAAGAGTATAGTGAGCAATCACAAGAACTTGCTAACGCTCGTAATACTGGTATGAAAATACCTGAATATTTTTCTACTCAAGATAAGCAAAGATCTTATGATCTTATATTAGAAAGAGAAAAACTTGAAAAAGAAGTCAAGCAAACAGATAAAGCTCTTGCTGTTGAACAGTTAAACAACATAGAAACAATAAACGAAGAGTTAAATAGAATAGCTAGATCAGAACAGCCGGTTGCTGAAGCTATAGCTAAAACTCAAAAAGCTAAAACAGCTGCTGGAGCTGACGTAATAGCAGAGCAATTAGGTATTAAACCTATTGAGAGATATCAAACTCAAGAAGAGGTTGACGCTAGAAAAGAACAATTAAGAAAAGAAAATAAAAATCTTAATGTATCAGCATCTGCTAGTTATGGTAACGCTTATACTTTAGATGATGGCTCTACTGTTATAGTTATAAATGAGCAAATTGCAAAAGAAGATAATGTTTATACAACGGATCAGCATGAAGTATTACACCCTTTAACGCGGCAGACCTTTGCTAATAACCCAGAAGCTGCTATAGCCTTTGGTAAATCTTTGTTAGAAGAATTAAACAATAATCCTAAAGTTAAAATAAATAATCCTGCATTTCAAAAAAGACTTTTAGACTATGTACTAGCCGGAAAAACAGAGGCTGAAACAATGGAAGAGGTTTTAAACCTTACAAGTGAAGCTCTGTCCGATGGTAGTATAACTATAGAAGAAAGTACATTGGTTAAAATAGGTAACTACGTACGTAAGTTTTTAAGAGATGCCGGCGTGTTGAGTATTAAATTTAATTCAGGTAAAGATGTATTAAGCTTTATTAGAGACTATAATACTACTATAGAAAAAGGTAAAGGTTTAGGTAAAGCTGCTAAGGCGGTAGCAACTGAAGGGGCTAAAGGTAAGCTAGTAACAGAGACTACAACTGAAACAACAACTGGCCCAACAGAATCAGCATCGTTAAGAACACCTAAAGGACAAGAGTTTATAAGCTTAGTAGATGAAGGTATACTTACTAATGAAAGTTTAGTTGATGTAGTTAAATCTCCGTCATCTACTCAGGAGGATAAATTTGGCGCTATTGAAGCTGTTGTAGAAAAAAATTGGCCTGTAATAAGCAAGGCAGTTAAATTTAATCCAACAGGTAGTATACCTATGGATGCTGTTAAAGAAGCTGTTACAGAACAAATTCAAGGTATATTTCCAGGCAGAGGCACAGCTTTATTTGATACTTATAACCCTGAAACTTCTCAAGTAAATACTTTTATTGGTAGCACATTAGGGCCAAGACAAGCTGAGATATTAGAAAGAGCTCAGACTATAGGTGGTAGAACTCAAGCTGCTGATATAACAGAAGCCAGAGGTATTGCTGCTGAAGAAACTTCTACACCACAACCGAAAACAACTACAAGAAAGCTTATTGATTCTAGAACCTTTGGGCCAGCAGCTGGTGTAAGCATAGATAATATTGTTACAATAAAACAAGGTGAAAAGCCTTCATTTAGAGAGCTCGCTGAGCAAAACTTAGATGAAGTTTCTACTAAGGTGTTTAATGTTCCTGGTAAAAAAATACGAGGCAATGCTACATTAACAGATGCCGAAGCTAAGTCTTTACAAAGATTATTTGTTGATCCTAACAACGTTAGAAAGCTAATTAAAACAATGCCACCATACAACGTTGCTGGTAGTGAAACAGTTATAAATGAGCAAGGAGAAACTATAGACGTTTCTAGAGATGTTAAAGGTAAATCTATAGGTTTATCAAGTAAGTTTATTAAAAAATATTATCAACCTGTTACTAGAGCAATACCAGGTATATCCAATGCTAAAGGTAGAAGCTTAGGGTTAACTACACAAACACAGGTGTATGAGCTTAAACCTGAATATACAGGTAGAGTTAGCAACGAAGTAGTTAAACAAATACAAGATGACGTAGGTGTAACCGAGTCTGGTGTACCAAATCAAAAAATATCTGCTGAAAACAGAAGTAAGTATGGTACCACTTTAACTGGCTTTTCTAAAGCATATTTAGCTAATGCAATTAATGCTGCTGGTAGAGGAAAACAAACTACTAAACAAGAGCAAGCAGATACTGGGGCTGGTAAATCTAAAGATGCTGCTTCGCTTAGAAGAGTTAGTCCAAATGTTTTTATGGGTCAAATAAACGCAGACACAGACTTTGCTTCATATAATATAGATTACAACAAGACTTTAACAGAAATATTAAAAGGTACTGGTGTTAAAAAAATAAACATGAAGACACCAGAAGGTAGAGAAAGATTTCTACAATTTGCTGTTGATAGTGGCTTTACTAAAGAAACACCCCCAAGTTTTTGGAGAGCTTTAGCTTTTACAACTGAAAACGCTTTAACGCTTAAAGACATTAAAGAATTAAAAGAACAAGATCCAGATGCTTATAAAACAGTTTTTACAGAGTCAGATATTTTAGGTGATTTAAGAGAGTACACTGGTAATTTACCTTTTAAAAACATTGAAGAAGCACAGGTGTGGATTGATAAAACTGGTTTAGAAAACTTTGCTAGTGAAAAAGATTCACCAGGATTTGCGGCTATGCTTAAAAAAGAAGGGGTTTATAGTCAAAAACTTAGACTAGATAAATCTTTAAATGATCCTGTTTTTGTTCAAAGACAAGATGATTCTATAGATCAACTAGGTAAGTTGTTTGAAATATTGCAAAATAATGTAATGAGAAACTCAGACGGTACTATGAACTTTGATGGAGTTGCTTTTACAGGTGCTTTACTTTCTTCTAGTTCATATGGTCAAGGTCATTTCTTAAGAACAGCAGCACCTTATAGATTTTACGAAGAAGGTTACATGGACACTGGCTCAAGTCAAAACACTTTAGAGCATACACTTCCAGCTACAATTGTTGGTAAGTATTTATTTGTTCAAGCTCTTGATGGTTCTGTTAGTAAAGCTTTTGAAGGAGTAAGAAAAAATTATTTTCAAGGACCACTATCAAAAACAAATGATAAAAAACTTAAAGGTATATCTGATATAGATGAAAAGTTTTTTGATTATATAGATCAAACGCCTGAGGGTTGGATGATAACAGACAACATTTGGGCTAGATATTTTAATATGGATGTAGCTAGTAATAGGTTTGGAATAGATCCAAATACTATAAAGCTTACAGGTGGTAAAAGTGTTTTTGATATATACAATGTTGATGCTACTGGTAGTAGAATTTCTGATGCTAGCAATTTATCTAGACAAAAAGCTTCTGTTATAAATAATTCTAAAATAATTGGACCTACTAGGGAAAAATCAAGTCTTAGAAAATCAATGCCTAACACGTTAGATAACATGTCTAATCTAGACGCTGATGCTAAACAAGCTAATAAACAGTTTTACGATAGTCTTGATCTTAACAAAGAATTTAATGATATACTAGAGGTTAAAACAGGTATTGCATCTGAGAAAAGATACAAGCGTGTTAAGGCAGAGGTAGTTGGAGCTAACAAAGGTAGGTTCCAGTTCTTTATACCACCATCAGCTGAAGACTTTACAGGTTTGTTATACTCAACACTTGCTAAAGGTAAGCTCGGTGATGCTCAAATGGCATGGTACAAAAAGAATTTACTAGATCCGTATGGTAAAGCAATGAATGAATTATCATCAGCTCGTATAGCTATGATGAACGATTATAAAGCTTTGAAAAAAGAGCTTAAGCTTGTGCCAAAAGATTTACGTAAGAAAGTTCCAGGCGAACCGTTTACTCAAGAGCAAGCTGTAAGAGTTTACATATGGCAAAAGCAAGATATGTCTGTTCCAGGTATTAGCGAGGCAGATATGCAAGACTTGTCTGATTTTGTAGAAGGTAAAGAAGATTTAAAAACCTTTGCAGATCAACTAATGTATATACAGAAAGGTGATCAGTACGCTGGACCTAAAGAAGGTTGGCCAGCAGGTACTATTACAACTGATATGCTTGAAGGTTTAAACACTATTAAGCGTGCTAAAGCTTTAGAACAATGGCAGGCTAATGCAGATGAAATATTCAGCGAAGAGAACCTAAACAAACTTGAGGCTGCCTATGGTAAACCATATCGTAAAGCTATGGAGAATATGCTACAGCGTATGAAGTCTGGTCGTAACAGAAACTTCCAAGGTGATACACTTACAGGTAGAGTTACTGATTGGCTTACAGGTAGTATTGGTACTATAATGTTCTTCAATACTAGATCAGCACTACTTCAAACTATATCTAGTATTAACTTTGTTAACTTCACTGATAACAATATACTGGCTGCGGGTAAAGCTTTTGCAAATCAGAAACAATACTGGTCTGACTTTATGACGCTTATGAACTCTGACTTTTTAAAAGAACGTCGTGGTGGTTTACGTATCAATGTTAATGAAGCTGATATTGCAGACATGGCAAAGAGAGGTGGAGCTAGAGGTGTTATAAATAAACTACTTGAGTTTGGTTTTACACCTACGCAGATAGCAGATAGCTTTGCTATAGCATCTGGTGGCGCTACGTTTTATCGTAATAGAATAAAGTCTTTGAAAAAACAAGGTATGACAGATGCTGAGGCTGAAGCTCAAGCGTTTGTAGATTTTAGAGAGACAGCAGAAGAATCACAACAGTCGTCAAGACCTGATAGAATATCAATGCAACAAGCTGGTCAATTAGGACGTCTTGTATTGGCTTTTGCTAACACGCCAGCTCAGTATGCTAGACTTATAAAGAAAGCTGCTAGCGATCTTAAGAATGGTCGAGGTAATGCTAAGACTAACATAAGTAAGATTATATACTACGGCGTAGCACAAAACTTATTGTTTAACGCTTTGCAGCAAGCTTTGTTTGCGTTTGCTTTTGATGATGATGAAGAAGATACAGACGAGCAGCAGAAGAAATATGTTAGCATAGCTAACGGTATGATGGACTCACTATTAAGAGGTATGGGATTAGGTGGTGCTGTAGTTTCAGTAGGTAAAAATGCTATCAAACGTATTATAGATGAGATGGAAAAGAAACAACCTAAACTTGAGAAAGTAGGTTACGAACTTACTAAACTGTCTCCACCTATATCTGCTAAGCTATCACGTGTAAACCAAGCCGCGAGGTCTTACCAATGGGATAAAAAAGAAATGATGGAAAAAGGCTGGAGCTTAGATAACCCAGCTTACTTAGCAGGTGCTAATGTTATAGCAGCACTTACCAACATACCGCTTGATAGAGCTGTAAAGAAAACCAATAACGTAGTACAAGCTACATCACAAGATTTAGAAACTTGGGAACGGTTAGCGTTACTAGGTGGTTGGCAAGACTGGGAAATAGGTATTGATGAAGAACCAGAAAAAAAGAAAAAGAAAAAGAAACCTTCAATTAGTGAAAGAGGTATAGAACAAAGAACTATTGAACAAAGATAATTATGGGAAAGATTAGTGGACCTTGTAAAGCAGCAGCTAAAAAGAAATTTAAAGTATGGCCATCAGCATATGCCTCTGGTTGGGGCGTGCGTTGTACTAAAGCTGGTGGACCTGGAAAAATGGGGAAAAGTAAAAAGAAATAAGTAATGTACACACAAAATTCACCGTTCCAGAAAAAATCTAAAATAAAAGGTGGTGGAACTAAAAAAGTTTGTCTGCCTGCTTCAAAAGTAAGATCAATGAGCAAGGCTGAAAAAGATAAAGTTGTTAGAGCTAAAAGATCTGCAGCTGCTAAAGGAGATTATAAACGCTCTAGTAAATCAAACGTAAAAGGTGCTCGTAAGAAAGGAGCTACACTACGTGATTGGTTTGAAAAAGAAAATTGGATTAACGTTTCAACAGGAGAACCATGCGGAAAATAATAGATAAGTTACAAGCAGCTTGGAATAGTTTACTATACAAGCTTATGTTTAAGAAATATAAATAAGGAACAAAAATAAACTGGGCGTACCATACCCAACAGTTCCTAATAAAGAAAGGGCCCTCAAACGAGAGCCCTTTTTTTTTATCCGTCACAAGCAGCGCAGTCAGGATCCATAGCTTGTTGAGCAATGTCACCGCGTAGTACTGATTCAGTACGCATATAGTACAAGGTCTTGATACCTTTTTTCCAAGCATCCATGTGAACCTGGTTAATCCACTTAGGTGTAGCCTCTGAAGGAAACGCTAGGTTTAAACTAACTGATTGATCTATATACTGTTGACGTATACCAGCTTGATTAACAAGCTCTAATTGATTAATCTCTTTGAAAGTTTTAAACACGTTCTTAACTTTGTCAAAGCCTGTAGTTTCTAAATCATCTTGCTCAGATAATACTACTAGCTTTTTATTAACATAACCGTAGTCATCTAACGGTAGGTCTTGTATGCTACCACCGTCAGCCATTATCTTATCCCAAATTTCTTTGGTATTTAACCCGGCTTTTCTTAATACTTTTTCGAGCTCTCTGTTCTTCCTAATGAACGTACCCTTCGCGCTTTGTTCAGTGAAAACATTAGCGGCCCAAGGCTCAATGCCAGGACTAACGTTACCGGCAAGCTTACTATTAGACACAGTAG
>Ga0233412_10000791_pt1 | contig 17683 bp, 13 predicted proteins | sample Na_anoxic_4_MG_FD_180667 | JGI IMG/M metagenome (GOLD analysis project Ga0233412, IMG submission 180667) | Seawater microbial communities from Saanich Inlet, British Columbia, Canada - Na_anoxic_4_MG | ecosystem: Environmental > Aquatic > Marine > Inlet | place: Canada: British Columbia...
AGTTCCCAAAGGCCTTGCAGATAGTACGTCACCGTTCCTGAGTGCTGTGGCTATGCAGGTGTTCGCCTGCAAACTTTCCTTGGCAAAGGGGCTTAATCCCGATAATCCGAGAAATATTAAAAAGGTAACAATAACCAGGTAAAATGGAACATTATTACAGCAAAAACCCAATATCGGACTTAACTGAAAATATCATCGATTGGACGATTAATGGAATTAAGCTGAACTTTTATACAGGGTCCGGAGTGTTTTCAAAAAACGGAATTGATTTCGGGTCTCAGCTTTTAATCGAAGCGGTCTTTGCTGATTATGACGTCAATACCGGGACAATCCTTGATATGGGCTGCGGATATGGCCCGATAGGACTTTTCCTTGCTGCCGGGCTAAAGGAAACGCACATTGAGATGGCAGATGTAAATGAGCGTGGAATAGAATTTGCAATTAAAAACATTGACCTAAACAAAACAAAGAAAGCAAAGGCATTTGTATCCGATAGTTTTTCTGCAATTACAAGGATGTATGATGCAATTGTTACCAACCCTCCTATCAGGGCAGGTAAAAAGACAGTCTTTTCTTTTTATGAAGGGGCATATGAACACCTAAAAGACAAAGGCGCATTCTACTGCGTCATACAAAAAAAACAAGGTGCTGATAGTTCGCAGAAAAAACTGAAAGAACTCTTCGGTAACTGTGAATTGATAAACCGTAAATCAGGATACCGTATCCTGAAATCCATCAAATAAGCATATATGCAACTCATAACAAAGTATCCGACGGATACTTTGTTAACTTAGTTTATTAATGGCTTGAATGAAGCCTCAATTTGGTTGTGCTATAATCAAACAAGGAGGGAAGACTTGAAGGTATACGCACTCGTAGGGCCCAGTGGAACGGGCAAAAGCCATAAATCCAGCATGGTCACCAGGGATATGGGAATTACCCATCTGATTGATGATGGATTACTGATTAGCGGAAATCGTGTAGTTGCAGGAACAAGTGCCAAAAAGGAGCAGACAAAGCTTGCATCAGTCCGTCATGCCCTCTTTACAAACGAAGATCACAGAAAAGATGTAATACGCGCAATTAAAACAAAAAAGGTTGAAAGCATCCTTGTTCTGGGTACCAGCGACAAGATGGTGCGGAGTATCGTTGATAAATTGAATCTGCCTGAGATTGAAAGAACGATATATATACAGGATATTGCAGATGAACATGAAATAAAGCTGGCTCTTTCTAACAGGAAAGACAAGGGTAAGCATGTAATACCGGTGCCGACATTTGAAATAAAAAAAGATTTCAGCGGATATCTGCTGGATCCGCTTCATGTGTTTCGTAAAAAAGGGCGGAACAAGTATGTGTCCGAGGGTTCTAAGACCATAGTCCGCCCTACATTCAGTTATCTAGGCAGTTATACTATATCCAACAACACATTGTTCCAGATAGCCCGTTATACTGCCGGCAAAGTACAGGGATTTGAATCCATATCTCGTTTCAGGGTTATTAACAAAGAAGGTGGGATAAGCATTGAAATGTTTGTTGTGGTGAACTATGACTATACGATTATCAATACTTTAAGAGAAATTCAAAAAGGGGTTGCAGATGCCCTTGAGAAACAGACCGCCCTGCATCTGGCATCCCTTGATATTACCGTGCGCAGCGTTGTCATTAACGGGGAAACTTATCCGTAATAGTAAAAAATAGATTATTAGAAAATCAAAAAACGGGATTTGCATCCCGTTTTAGATTATTTAAAATTTTCATACGAAACAAATTTCTCTATTGCCCTTGGCACGGCGTCCTTTGAGTTTTTCCATGATGCATCTTTATTCCGATAATCGAATTTCTTTGCAAACCACTGAACTTCATCAAGAATACGATCCATGTTTTTTACCATGATGTCATTAATATCGCCTGCGAACACCGCGCATTGTTTTGGTGACAGGTGTTTTTTTGCGGATTCCAGCATCAGTTTATAATGCGGAAGGCATAAGCCCTTGCCTGATTTAACCTTTTCCCGGAACTCTTTATCTTTAAAATACATCCATAGGATTACATCAGCATATCTGTCCATGATACGGTCGATTCTTTCGCAAACCTCGCATTTTTCTTCCAGGGAATCAAAAAACCCCGTTGCTTCGCTAATGAATTTTGATGTGGCTGAAGATGACTTTCCGATGCTGCTGGCAAGGTTCTTTACAACGTTCATTTTAGAATCTGCTTCAATTCCCTTGGAACTCTTTTTCAAAAGTTTCCCAAATTCCTCCATCTGGTGCTGAATGTGGGTGTCGATGATAAGCGAAACTCCCAGGACGTTTTCCTTTTTATTGTAAAGCATACCGAAGTGTCTGCGGCAAAATCCCTTTTGGTTTGTTGCCAACCTGTTGTCAGGTTCCATCAGTGCGGGGCTTAGCATAAATGCAACCGAATCATTTTCCAAATCGCTTTCAAGCCTGCATATGGGACACTCGCAATCTTCTGAGAAAGCATCGTTTACTGGTATGGTATATATCTGTTCTTTCATAAAAAACTCCATCCGGATAGTGCTATAATTATATCACATGCGGAGGTGGCGGATGGCGGTTGATATAACATATAAAAACGGTGTGCTTGTTTTAAAAAGACTTGGAAATTTCGACATTGAATCGATACTTGAATGCGGGCAGTGTTTCCGCTGGGAGCGGAATAAAAAGAACGACTATACCGGGATTGTCGGGAAGAATGTTGTAAGAATCGCACAGACCGGGGATTCAGTCGAATTCATAGGTTGTGACTTAAATGATTTTAATGATTTCTGGTTTAGTTATTTTGATTTGGGAACAGATTATGAAGCAATCATTAAAGAACTGTCTGCTAATGATGAAATAATGAAGACAGCAGCCGGGTTTGCCCCTGGAATAAGAATTCTGAAACAACCTCTATTTGAGACTCTTGTTTCTTTTATAATCTCAGCCAATAATAGCATTCCCAATATAAAACGCATAATTACATCTTTATCTTCAATGTACGGAAAAAGAATCATATTTGAAAACAATGAATATTTTTCATTTCCGGAACCGACAGCTTTAGCCAATGCTGATGTAAAAGACATCGCATTAAGCAAGGCAGGCTACAGGAGTCAATATATCAGGAAAACCGCAGCAGCGTTTATGACTGATCCGCTGACTGTAACGATGCTTAAAGACATGGCCTATGCAAATGCTAAGAAGAAACTCATGGAATATACCGGGGTGGGTTCAAAGGTCGCAGATTGCACGTTACTATTCAGCGGTGCATTTACAAACGCTTTTCCTGTCGATGTATGGGTAAAAAGGGTAATGGAGGAGTTATACCTAAAAGAGGATACCCCTATTAAAAAAATCAGTGATTATGCTATTAATAAATTCGGCAATCTGGGAGGATACGCACAGCAATACCTCTTTTTCTATGCACGGTCAAATCTCTAATCCCTTATTTTTTACGAAAAACTAACCGATAATACAGGATATGTACCTATTTGGTTACATAAAAAACCATTAAAGTTTTAAAGCAAATGGAACCAGGGTTGTCTTAAACGATTTTTATATATTTCTTGAAAAATCAAAACCATTTGCATATAATGAGGTTGAATTTAATAAGGAATAGATTCCTGAAATGTGCGATAAACCCTGCATTTTGAACCTACATTAGACATATGGGAGTCCGTCAGTCCGGAACCGTAGTTCAGGCCTTTCACAAAATCCGACACCCGCCATCAGGTTGGTGCAACGGCTGAGGAAGAATGAACTTTTCGGCAGGGCACCCCCCTAGCCACAGCTAGGAGTCAAAAACAGGGTAACGGCATTTCGGGAATTTTATTAACACGGCTAAGCCGTGTTTCTTTTTAATCTGAATTACAATATAATTAAAACATATCCGGTCTTGCGTCATGCGGTAGTGTTACGTATAATGTAACAGCTGTAATATGACAGAGATAAGATTAGTTAGGGATAAGGTGAGTATAGACGGGATTGTATAGAACTCGAAATACCCGTATCTATGGAGAAATTGAATGAAAATACTTGTAACAGATGGAATATCTGAATCCGCTTCAGCCAGGCTAAAAGAACTTGGACACGAGGTTATAGAGAAGTTTTACGAAATTGATGACCTTGATATCGAGGTAATGGATGCAGATGCCATAATCATAAGAAGCGCTACCAAAATACGGGAAAGAACCATTGATTCAGCGGCCGGAGCAGGGCGGCTGAAACTAATAATCCGGGCTGGCGTCGGTATTGATAATATCGATCATAAATATGCAAAATCCAGAGGGATTGAAGTAAGAAATACACCGAGGGCCAGTAGCGATGCAGTTGCGGAATTGGCTATCGCTCATATGTTTTGCATCGCCAGGTTCATGGGAGCGGCAAATTCTACAATGCGCGGCGGGCAGTGGAATAAGAAGAAATATACTGGAACTGAATTGTCGCGCAAAAAACTCGGACTGATTGGTTTTGGAAGGATAGCAAGGGAAACGGCAAGGAAAGCCCGTGCTCTCGGAATGCAGATTTATTACACCAACCGCCGGGGCGACAGAAACTATTCAGACTATAAATGGTGCACCCTTGAGGAGCTTATAAAAACTGTTGATTTCATCTCGCTTCATGTGCCTTATAATAAAGAAAAAGGCGCTATCATAGGTAAAGAGCAGTTTAATATGATGAAGGATGGAGTCTATATTGTTAATACCGCCCGGGGCGGAGTTGTTGACGAAAGTGCCCTACTCGATGCATTGAACTCTGGTAAAGTAGCAGGAGCCGGGATTGATGTTTTTGAAGACGAACCGACAATGAATGAAGAATTGGTTAACCACGAACATGTAAGCGTTACCCCTCACATCGGCGCATCTACAAAAGAAGCGCAGATGAGAATCGGGATTGAATTAGTTAATATCATAAATAATTGGGAGGATGATGATGAACAGGGTTTATAATTTCTCAGCCGGACCATCGGTTATGCCGGAAAGTGTCCTTGAAAAAGTGAAAAGCGAAATAGTGAATTACGGACAAAGCGGCATGTCTGTTATGGAAATGAGCCACAGGTCTGCTGTATATCAGGATATCATTGACAGGACCGAGGCGTCCCTCAGGGAATTAATGGGAATACCTGATAATTATAAAGTGCTTTTCCTCGGCGGCGGCGCCAGCACCCAGTTCGCCATGGTTCCCATGAACCTGATGAAAAATAGAAAAATTGATATAGTCAATACTGGTGCATGGACAAAGAAAGCAATTCCCGAGGCAAAACGCTTCGGCGAAGTTAATATAGTAGCATCCAGCGAAGATAAAAATTTTACATATATACCGGAATTAGATAGCAAAAGGTTTACTCCTGATGCGGATTATTTCCATATCACAACCAATAATACAATCTACGGCACACGCTTCACACAGATTCCCGATACAAAGGGAGTTGATATTGTCGCTGACATGTCATCGAATATTCTATCGGAAGTATATGATGTAAGTAAATTCGGATTGATATTCGCAGGTGCACAGAAGAACATGGGTCCCGCCGGAGTAACTATAATAATTATCCGCGATGACTTAATCGGTAATGCCGGGGATGATGTTCCCACAATGCTGAACTATAAAACCCATGCCGATAAAGGCTCTATGTTCAATACTCCGCCTACGTTCCCGATATATGTTTGCGGGCTGGTGTTTGATTGGATAAAGACGTTAGGCGGTGTTCCGGGAATTCAGAAAATTAACGAAGAAAAAGCAGGACTTCTGTATAATTTTCTTGATGATTCAAAACTTTTCTCCGGAACTGTCAGAAAACAGGATCGTTCACTGATGAATGTGCCGTTTGTTACCGGAGACCCTGATGTTGATGTTAAGTTTATAAAAGAAGCGGGGAATAAAGGCTTGGTAAATATAAAGGGACACAGATCCGTTGGTGGAATGAGGGCAAGTATTTATAATGCAATGCCCGTTGAAGGTGTCAGGACGCTTGTCGACTTCATGAAAGAGTTTGAAGCCGGCAGGTAAAGAGAAGGAGGTTTACTCATGGGCGGAGGATGGATTGGAATCATAATCGGATGTATCCTGCTGGCAGGAGTACTGTATGTTATATCAACATACAATGGTCTTATCAGGATGAAAAACAAAATAGAAGAAGCCTTGGCAACGGTTGAGGCATATTTAAAAAAGAGGTATGACCTTATCCCGAACCTTGTTGAGACTGTTAAAGGATATGCAAAACACGAAAAACAGACTTTCACCGATGTTATTGAAGCCAGGAACAAGGTTATGACAGCTGTTGGTTTTGATGAAATGTCCCGGTCGGAAAACTCCCTTAAAAACACCTTGAAATCTCTTTTTGCTTTGGCTGAAAATTACCCCGAACTTAAGGCGAATCAAAATTTTCTTGACCTCCAGACACAGCTCACTAAAATAGAGGATGATATTCTGCAGTCAAGAAAATATTACAACGGGGTAGTAAAAACCTATAACACAAAGATAGAAACATTCCCGAATTCAATGATAGCCACGGCGTTTAAGTTTGAAAAAAGGGAATACTATAAAATTAACGAAGAAGCAAAGCAGAATGTAAAAGTCAGTTTTTAATTATGAAAAAACTTATTGCCATCATGCTTTTAGCAGTTATGCTATTGCTGCCTGTTACAGTGCATGGTATAACTTATGGAAATTCAGATTATAAGATCAGCAGCTATAATGTTGATATAGTTATAAGCAGCGACAATGTGTACGAAATAACCGAAACGATTGTCGCTGATTTTTTTGTCCCAAAACATGGTATTTTCAGAAAAATACCAATGCGTTATGAGGGACAGAAGGTAAAAATCAGCGATATCAGCGTAAGCGAACAATATACCCAGAGTAAAAACAGCGGCGACCTTGTCTTAAAGATAGGGGATCCCGATATAACACTTACCGGTGAAAAAAAGTATATCCTCAAGTACACATTCAATATGGGGAAAGACTCTAATGAGGGATTTGACCTGTTCTACTTCAATATAATCGGAACAGGCTGGGACACCTCGATAAGCAATGTCACATTCAATATCAATTTCCCGATATTCTTTGAAAAAGACGATGTATCATTTTATACGGGTTCAACCGGTCAATCAAGTGCGCGGGATGTCTACTATGAAGTCGCGGGCCTTAGAATAAGTGGAAGAGTTCCTTTTCTTAACTATGGCGAAGGACTGACTGCTTATGTTATTCTTCCTGAAAGCGCATTTGCCGGAGAAAGCGGCAATGACAATTCAATAGTTTTTTCGATGGCAGCATGGGCCCTGTGCGGTTTGTTGATTCTGGTTGCCTTGTATATATGGAATAGAAAGGGCAGGGATCCGGTGCTGTATCCGTCGGTTCAGTTTAACCCGCCCGATGGGATGACTCCTGCGGAAGTCGGCTATGTGATTGACGGGGTGGTCGATAATAGAGACATAACATCCCTGATTTTCTATTGGGCGGATAAAGGTTATCTGGATGTAACCGAATCCGGGAAAAACGAATTTCTCTTTATTAAAAAGAAAGAACCCAATACATCAAATCATTTCGAAACATACATGTTTTCGCGGCTCTTCAGCTATGGTAAGGACGGATGGGTTTCTACAAATGACCTAAAACAGGAGTTTTATGAGGACATCCCGATTATTAAAACACAGATAAAGGAAAAGTTTGAGAAAGGAACCAGGTTATTTACCCAAGAATCAAAAGTGTGGTCCGGGTTCCTGCATATTCTATCTATTGTGCCGTCATTGATTCTGCTGTTTGTCATAATGGGCGGACTTCCATCATTTGAAGTGCTGATACCTGCAGTGTTCATGATTGTGGGCATATTGTTCAGCGGCGGTGTGGCAATACAGACCATGAAAAAATGGAATATTTATACCCGGGGGGGAAAAACCGCGAGAATCATATTGTTTACCCTTTTCATTGTGATAATGACAATTGCTTTTTTCGTTTTTGCATTTGCTATGGAAGAAGAATTTTCAATGTATTATCATTCATCGGGATTTATTATCGCAGAGGCATTCAGGACGGCTTTGGCAACATTTATTATGTTTGCTTTTTCTGCAGCAACTATAAAAAGAACTGAATACGGCCACAGCAAGCTGGAGCATCTTCTTGGACTGAAGAATTTTATCAATGAAGCTGAAATGGACAAACTGAAACAGATGATTGATAGCAATCCGGAATATTTCTACAATATCCTGCCCTATGCGATTGTCCTTGGCCTCGAAAAGAAATGGGCAGGAAAAATGGATGGGATTACAATGCCTCCTCCCGAGTACTACAGGACTGCATCGGGAATGCGTGTTTCGCCGGCAATAGCTACCGGCAGTATTTTAAGATGTGTTGCGAGAACAGGACTCGTCATGACAATAGGACGGACCTCCTCAGGTTCGGGATCATCCGGCGGAGGATTCTCAGGCGGTGGCGCCGGCGGAGGCGGAGGCGGAAGCTGGTAGACAACGGGGGAAATATGATTGATAAATTCAAGATAGCGCAATTAAAAACCGATTACTTAACAGAAGGAATAGTGTCATCACAGCTTAGACCTGTAATATCTCAGTGGGTTGCGTTTGCTGTACGTTACTATTCAGACTGGAATAAACGGCCAAACTGCGGTTTCTTTTTCAGCGGGGCTTATAATTATGGAGTTGAAACTTCCGCGACAATAATGGTAACTGCTGCAGCCGCAGTATTCGGATCTTATGATGAAGAAGTTATAAAGGTTCCGAAGAAGCGCTTGATTGAAATGACTGTGCGAAGCATAAGGTATCTGTGCTTTACACATCATACAGGTCCGGCTGACTGTGTCAGGAATATAAGCAGAAATCCTGTGACAAGCGGTAAAAAGTGGGGCCATACCCCCGGGAATTTCTTTATGTCTTCACAAACAGGGGTTTCTGTTTCGATGCTGGGACTTGCATCGTGGCTGCTTTGGGATAAACTTGATGCAGAAACCCGGGATATGGTTTCGCGGGTTCTTGTGTTTTATGCAGATGAATTCTGTGACATGACGCCGGGAACCGGAGCTTATAATGATACCCAGTGTGAGGAAAACGCATGGACTTCCCTGGGAATATCTGCAGCGCTTTATATGTTTCCAAATCACCCCCATTCAGACAGATGGCGCGACGGGTATATAAACTGGTCATTAAATTCGGTTACAACATACAAAGATAAATTAGAGAACGAACTTGATAAGGTCACTGGTAAAAGCAGGGGTGGATTTGAATACAAAGGCAGGAAATACGGCATATCATCTGTGACATTCCATCCGGATTTTACAACGGAAAACCATGGATATGTACATCCCGATTATATGGGCGCCGGCATTATCCTGCGGACTTCTTCGTCTGTTTTCCCTCTGCTTATGGGGGAAAAACCCTTGGGAAGCCTTCTGCACAATTTTGATAACCTGTATAACAAAGTTATTAAGCCATGGTGTGCAGCGGACGGAAATCCTATACCGGTTCAAGGGCAGGACTGGTACTATCATAAACACCATAATAAATTAATCATGCATGCAGCAATGAATTTATTCTTTAATGACGAAGATGCAGCTATGTTTGAGCGGAACTGCATAGATATCATGTCGAGAAGGCAGAAAAGCAACGGAAACGGACGGCTTATAGAAAAAAACGGTGAAAACCTTGAAGTTACACTCGGAACCCAAAGTGCGTTCGATATGGAATATGGTGCAATACGCACTGTTGTACTTTCATATATCATGCACCTTGCATTGGGTGATGGGGTTGCTCCGGCATCTATGGGAAAAGTAATGGATAAGTTATCAGGGAACCACAAATATCCATACGGCGGGGTATATATCTACAGGACCAGGGACACATTTGCCTCCTATACAACCAGATGCAGTATTATGGGATTATCAATTCCGGCCGGTGGCATTTGGGATATCACAACAGATTTTCAGAGTTTTACTGGAATCATCAGGGAAAACTCCCCTGACGATAAGTATTTTGCAGGAAAAAAAATCAACTGGAAAGACATGGGATTTACTGCGGTAAAAGAGCATGTTGAGGAATATGATGCTGGATTTTCAGCAATGACAGATGTTCCAAGGGCAGGCGGATCAATCCTACAGAAATCATCTTTCTCAGCCTTGCCTGACGGAAGAGTACTTTATGTTGAAAAAGTAATAGCTGCAGGTGATGTGGATATTGGCATCTATGAAACGGGAAAAATCAGCATCGGTAATGAAAATTTTAAATCGCTTCCCGAACTGGCCGGAGGATGCAAAGATGTGTTCTTCAATGGAACAAAAAAACGATTTTACGGGAATTATGACGGCGATGATATTAAATATTGCCAAGATGATGTCCGCTATATCAATATTGACAATAAAATAGGATATCTTGTATACGGAAGCAATAAAGCTGAATATCTAAACAGACATATTTATCCTAAATGGAAAGGTCTTGAAGATACATTAGTTCTAAATAAAAGAGAACCCTTTTCAATGTATAAAGGCGATGAGACGGATATCTTCGCGGTTGTAAGCCTGCCTAATTTTAATGAAGTTGAAACAAAAATGGAATATGGTATAACTTCGGTAACTCATGTCAGTAAAAATCTTTTTGTAATCCGAACAGGGGATTACAGGATATCAATCAACTTTTCAGATAATGATGCAAGTATTACAGAGAGAGTACCGATCAAAGATAAGAAAGCCGGTATTTTTAATGGCCTAACCGCTCTAGACGAAAAAGAAACCTTTCAGGAATACTGTGTAAAGGGATTTTCCACAAGGATAGATAATCTCCAGGGAGCAATCCAATTTGACGACGATTCAGTTGATTTGAAAATAGCCTGTTCAGAAGGGCGTATCAGCATTATGAATTCAACCGGACAGGATGCAATTTATACTTTTATTTCAGGAACGAGTAAAAAACGAGTATTCCATTCGCGGGGAGATATTATCAGCCTGCCGTGACTGAAATGAGCTGGTTAAAAATTTCTTGCATAAAAAATACAAACAATGTATAATATCAACAAGTTCAGCCGAGGCGGGGCCATGATCCCGATAAGACAGAACTTAAGAATAGTATAGAATAGGAGAGATTAGTATGAGTAAAAAAATACCGTACAAAACTTATTTAGATGAAAGCGAACTACCTAAGCAGTGGTATAACATTCAGGCAGATTTAAAGGACCTGAAGCCTTATTTGAATCCCCAGACACAGGAATTGGTAGGACCTTCGGACCTTACGCCGATTTTCCCGATGGGACTTATTGCACAGGAAGTTTCGAAGGAAAGGTATATTGATATACCTGAAGAAGTACTGGAAAAATACAGGTCTTTCAGGGCTACTCCGCTCTGCAGGGCATATGAACTTGAAAAAGCTCTTGGAACAACAGCAAAAATTTATTACAAGTATGAAGGCGCAACCCCTTCCGGCAGTCACAAGCTTAATACTGCCATTCCGCAGGTCTACTATAATAAAGTAGAAGGCATTACAAGGATTGCTACCGAAACCGGAGCGGGCCAGTGGGGAACAGCCCTCAGTATTGCCACCCAAATGTTTGACATTGAGTGTAAGGTATATATGGTTCGTGTCAGCTATGATCAGAAGCCCTACAGAAAATCAATCATGGAAACATTCGGGGCCACCGTCGTACCGAGTCCGAGTATGGACACCAATACAGGACGCGCCATGCTTGAAAAAGACCCGGATTCCTTGGGAAGCCTTGGTTTGGCAATAAGTGAAGCTGTTGAAGATGCCGCTACGCATGACGACACGAATTATGCCCTCGGAAGCGTTCTGAATCATGTAATACTTCATCAAACAATTATCGGACAGGAAGCAATAAAACAGTTTGAAAAAATTGGAGATTACCCTGATGTAGTAATAGGTTGCTGCGGAGGCGGTTCCAATTACTCGGGAATTGCATTCCCGTTTGTCAAAGAGGTCCTGGATGGTAAAAAGAGCACCAGATTCACAGCAGTTGAACCCTGTGCATGCCCGACTTTAACCAAAGGCAAATTCACATATGATTTCGGTGACACAGGCAAATTCACACCCCTTACAATGATGTACACCCTTGGCCACGATTTTGTACCACCCGGAATACATGCAGGCGGACTCAGGTATCATGGAGACTCTCCGCTTCTTAGTAAACTTGTTAATGATGGTGTTATTGAGGCGAGAGCTGTCCATCAGACTGAAACCTTTGAAGCAGCTATTCAGTTTGCCAGGGCGGAAGGAATAGTTCCGGCACCGGAATCATCACATGCTATTAAAGCTGCCATCGATGAAGCGCTTGAAGCGAAAGAAAATGGAGACGACAGAACCATACTGTTCTGTCTCAGCGGACACGGACTCCTTGACCTGTCAGCATATGATGCATATAATTCAGGCAAATTAGTCGATGTTGATTATACCCCTGAAATGCTAAAAGCCGGTTTTGAATGTATACCGGAAATCAAATAGTAATACATTTCTTTTCCCCTCTAAGATAAATCTACTCGCCGCCCGACCGGGCGGCTTTTTTTGCACATTGGTCCCTAGTGCACATTTGTCCCTAGGGACAAATGTGCACTTTTTTAACATTTATCCCTAGGGACAAATGTGCGCTTTTTTAACGTTTATCCCTAGGGACAAATGTGCAGTGGTGTATAATTAGAAAAACAGGGGGTGCGGATATGGATGCAAAGGATATTGCAGCAAAAAGAAAAGCGCATATTAAAACTGAGGATTTTCTGTTGGAATACTTTAGGAATCTGAAACAGAAACTGGCGTATAATCCTGAAAATAATTTCAATTCATGGAAAGCTGAAGTTATCGACAGACTGGAAAAACTACTTAAAATGCCTGAAAACGGCGACCTTTCCGGTGAGTCTGATTTGATATGGGTTAAGGAACGGAATGGTTACAGGGTGGAAAAGCACGTCATATATCCAGAGCCATTTTCAGCGGTTCCCTTTTTGGTCCTGATTCCTGACAAAGCAAATCCGACAAACAAAGTTCCGGGGGTATTATGTATATCTGGTTCTTCAGGCACAAAAGAACTTTTAGCAAATGAACCGGAGATGGATGGTAAACCAACCCCGAATAAACATCCTTATCATAACCGTATGGCGTGGCATTATGCTCAGGCCGGATATGCTGCGGTTTCTGTAGAGAACCCAGGCGTGGGTGAATTAAAGAAGGACGAGGCAAATATTTGGTCTGACAGAAGTGAATTCTCAGCCCGTATGCTCATGAGGGGGCGAAATTACATTGGGATATCCACACACCAAAAGTTGTGTCTCATTGAATGGATGAAGAAACGCGATTATATTAGTCCCCAAAAACTGGCGGTAAGCGCTCATTCACTTGGCGCTGAGCCGGCTATTGCTCTTTCGCTTCTAAGCGATGATATAAAGGCTATGGTCTATAATGATTTTGTCGGCAATCGGCTTGAAAGAAAGAATAAGCTACAAAGAAACGAACTTATTGGGGGATATTGGCATGAAATACCGGACATGTTCGAATGGTTTACATTTATCGATTTAATGGCAGCAAACGCACCGAAGCCTTCGCTTTTTACAGAAGGCGGTATAACGGCCGACCTTGATATTGTCAGAGAAAGTTATAAAAAAGCAGTTGCAACTGAAAACCTTGAAATCCACTACTATAAAAAATTTAGAAACCCGGAAAATCGGCTTCGCGAATATGATCCGATTCTAGAAAATATAACGCTTCAGACATATTTTGAATATGCAAATGTTGATGTAGGCAACCACTTTTTCAAAGAATATCATGCAATTCCATGGCTTGATAATCATTTTAAAGGGTAATCATGTATAGTGCGTGTTATTAAATGAGGTATTAGTAAAAAAACTAATATTCAATTCGAGTTTAAATGGTAAACTGCATAACTAAGTGAAAAATAGGGAGAATACGATTGTTAAAATTAGTAAATATTTCAAAAGATTATAAATCAGGGGATATGGTTACACACGCCCTGGTTGATATAAATTTAGAATTCAGGACAAATGAGTTTGTTTCCATTCTAGGACCTTCCGGATGTGGAAAAACAACTATGCTGAATGTAATAGGGGGTCTGGACAAATACCAAAAAGGTGATTTGCTACTTGATGACAAGTCTACAAAAGACTTCCGTGACAGCGAATGGGATTCTTATAGAAACGCAACAATCGGATTTGTTTTTCAAAATTATAATCTTATAACACATCTTTCTGTTCTGGATAATGTTGAAATTGCTTTAACATTATCAGGAGTAAGTTCTGTTGAAAGAAAAAAGCGTGCAAAAAAAGCACTGTTTGATGTTGGCCTTGAAGATCAGATTAGCAAAAAACCAAACCAGCTGTCTGGTGGGCAAATGCAAAGAGTTGCCATTGCCAGAGCTTTGGTTAACAACCCAAAGATTCTACTGGCAGATGAACCAACCGGATCCGTTGACTCAAAAACAAGTAAAGACATTCTTGATTTACTGAAAGAAATCAGTAAAGAGCATCTGGTAATCATGGTTACACACAATATCAAATTGGCTCAACAATATAGTGATAGAATAATAAATCTTCATGATGGTAGAGTTATAAAAGATAGTAAAATTTATGACAAAAAAGATGAAGTTAATTTCATTGAAAAGTTGAAAAACAAAAAGATTTCAATGTCATTTTTTACAGCGCTTAAATCTAGTTTCAAAAACCTGATAAGCAAAAAATCAAGAACTATAATAACTGCTATTGCAGGAAGCATTGGTATTATAGGTATTGCTCTGGTTCTGGCAATTAGTTTTGGAATGACCAAATATGTTGACTCAATGCAAAGTGATACACTTGCCGGTTTTCCGTTGGCAATTAATCCCACTGTTTCAACAACCAGCAATATGATGAGCGAACCTAGAGATAGAATGAGTGAAGCAAGTGGACAGAGCTCAGGAAGCAATGAATTCCCATCGGATGGAATTATTCATCCTTATGATTCAAGTACCGATGTCACCTCCCATTCAAATATAATCTCCACGGAGTATTTAAGTCATATTGATGGCCTTGATAAAAATCTGTATAACTCAATTTCATATACAAGAGCAGTTGCTCTTAATTTAGTTATAAAAACTGAATCCGGAGGATATATAAAGGCCGGAAGCAGTTCCTCTTCTGATCCCCGTCAGATGTTCTTTTCCAATGGATATTTTAATGAAATCCCGAATAATCGTGAGTTTATAGAATCACAGTATGATTTGTTGGGAAGTCAAAGCAAATATCCCGAAACATATAATGAAGTTGTTCTTATAGTAGACAATGAAAATAATATTGATGTTGAGTTTCTTGAGGAGTTTGGCATTATAGTTAAGGATGAATTTGAGTTTGAAAATTTTATTGGAATGGAATTCAAAGTAATTAATAACGATGACTATTACAAACAAATAAACGATGTGTTTGTAGCCGGATCAGATTATGAAGCAATGTATAATAGCGAAAACTCACTAACGTTAAAAATTACGGGAATAATGCGTGTTAAAGAATCAGCATCCAGTGAAATACTATCTGAAGGAATTGGATATACAACAATGCTTACAGATAAAGTTATTGAAAATGCAACCGGGTCTGATATTGTCGTTGCTCAGAGTGAAAATCAAGATAGAAATATTCTGACAGGACAATCATTTACTGGATTTACTTCATATGAAAGTATTATGCAGTTAATCGGTGGAGATAACATTCCAACTGGAATGCAGATTTATCCCATATCATTTGATGCTAAAGATGAAATAAAAGCATATCTGGATGAATATAATTCCGGGAAAGACGATGATGTAAAGATAATTTACACTGACTTGGCAGAGATGATATCCGGTACTATTTCATCATTAATTAATACTATTACAGTTATCCTGGCTGCATTTGCTGCCATATCTCTTTTGGTTTCATCAATAATGATCGGTATTATTACCTATGTGTCTGTAGTTGAGAGAACAAAAGAAATTGGAATATTGAGAAGCATAGGCGCTCGGAAAAAAGATATAAGCAGAGTTTTTATTGCAGAGGCTATTATTATTGGATTTACATCCGGAATCATTGGGGTTGTTTTAACAGCCGTTCTTATATTACCTATAAATTTGATAATTGAAAGATTGATTGATATAAATAATTTTGCAAGTCTTCCGATTCTGCAGGCGATTGGATTAGTCGGCATCAGCGTTGGGCTTACATTTGTTGCAGGACTTATTCCCAGTAGAATAGCAGCAAAAAAAGATCCTGTAGTTGCATTAAGAATTGACTAAACGGAGAAATGGAAAAGCAGAACGATTTGGAAATTTAAATTAACCTGCTTTTTCAATTTTCAAAAGTTTTTCATAGGGTATAAGAATTTTGCTGTCATATTTTTCGAGCCACATGCGGCCGGTTTCCTTATTGAAAATTACAGGCATCCGATCGTGTATATGTATCATATCGTTACTGGCAGAGGTTGTGATAATAACAGTTTTACCTGATGAATTATAAAGCCCTGCCATGTAGAAGGTCTGCAATTCCGCAGGTTTTATAAAATATTTTTGTTTTTCGCTCCATTCAAAGAAACCATTCGCGGGAAGAAGGCAGCGCCTGGACTCAAGATTATATTTAAACATCTTCTTTTCTTCCAAAGTCTCGCTTTTGGCATTAATAATTTTCTTTTTTGTACCGTAAAGTTCGAAGCCCCATTCCAGCATTCCATATGTTGGCTCTAAGCCGGATGACATTATTGCCGGCACTTCGTATGAAGGGAATATCTCGCCGGGGTTCAATGTTCCCGTCCCGATTTTATAGTGTTTGGAAATCTCTTTTAAGATAGCCCTCATTTCCCGGTATTCTTCACTTGTGAATATTATGTATCTTCCGCACATGTCAGGCTCCGTTCATTATGTTGGGTTTTATTTTCGGGTATGCCTTGTGGGTCGTAACCGCTACCGGGTCCGCGCCGGAATTTATGGTGCGAGCCCTTCTTAGACACCCATCCCCGTACTTAAGCCGTATGGAATCGATACATCTGTCAATCCTTTGCTGGCGGATTTCCTCATTGCCATACATGTCAAGCTGCACGGTTCCGTCGGACGAAAGTCCTGACAGCCTCACTGAAACTGTTCTAACGGGAATATCTTTCCATAACTCATTATACAATAACCTTGAGATTGTATAAATTTCCTTGGTGCTTTGCGTCGGAGCCGGAAGCTTGCGCTGGTGTGATTCGAAAGTGAATTCATTTGTACGCATGCCTACGGAGATGACTGACGCCATCATTCCTGCGGCTCGAAGACGCTGGGATGACATCTCGCAAAGTGACATTAGAAAAGGATATGCGTCGGCAGGAATTTCAGCATCTGCGGGAAGGGTCATCCCGTTCCCAATGCCCTTCGGTCGGTCTTCATACGGCCGAACCGGGGAATGGTCGACGCCGTTTGCGTTTGACCAAATCAGCAGGCCGAAAAGTTTAAAGTGTCTGCGGAGCAGCTTCGGGTCTTCTTTTGCCACATCGCCGATTTTGCGGTATCCAAGGTTGTAGAGCTTGATGCAGGTGCGGAACCCGATCATAAAAAGATTATGAATTGGAAGCGGAAAGTATTTTTCCCTTAGCTCCGAGGAATACAGTTCATGCGTTTTATCAGGTTTTGAAAAACCAGAGGCAGTCTTGGCCAGCAGTTTGCAGTTTGAAACACCAATGTTAACCGTAAAA
>Ga0233412_10000792_pt1 | contig 17674 bp, 21 predicted proteins | sample Na_anoxic_4_MG_FD_180667 | JGI IMG/M metagenome (GOLD analysis project Ga0233412, IMG submission 180667) | Seawater microbial communities from Saanich Inlet, British Columbia, Canada - Na_anoxic_4_MG | ecosystem: Environmental > Aquatic > Marine > Inlet | place: Canada: British Columbia...
GTGGTGGAAGACTTCGATTCGATGAAGGTAGTAAGAATAGATAGAGAGGTAGTTAGTCAGGAGATAATGAAAAGCACGATGGAAGAGCCTGATGTACCAGCATTAGATTAACCAAATAGATGAAGATAAGAAGATTTTTAAAATACTGGCTATGGAATAGATGGAGGTGTAAGCCTTTGAATCCAGAAGTATGGTCTCCAAAGATACAAGAGTATGTAAATGCAAAGTTATTAAGCAGTAAGATAAAGAAGTTTAACTTAGAGCAAGGAGACACTATAGACTTTCCATCTAATTTGTAACTAACTAACTAACCAAATAGAACATGGGGAAGAAGAAGTTGGAGGAGTGTCATCCAGCAGAAATGCCTTGTCAGATTGTTGACGAGAAGGAGCCGAAACCAGCGGAGATGCCATATGCGATTGTGCCAGATGATGCACCTATACCAGTTTAACCAAATAGATGATGAGATGCACTAAACGAAGAGTGATAGAAGCTATGAGACCTTTCTTAGAGAAAGAGAATATAGAGTGTACTATACAAAGAGGAGATAGCCTTGCTTACATAGAAGAGATTCCTAAAAGTGCTTATAGAACATTCTTCTTCACATTCACTAAGAACAACCACGTAGCCTCACTACAAATGCTTACGTTGAAAGAGTTTGTAAAGGACATGAGTTCACACTTAGGAAGAGTGGCGAAGATGTTTAAGGATTTGTAACTAAACAAATAACTATGAAGGAAGGACTTAGACTTGGAGATATTCTGTACCGTCGTGATGGAGCTTCTTTAGAACAAGCAGGCTACGTAGAAGAGATAAGAATAAAGGCAGGAGAACGTGCTTACGTAATAAAGCCGATAGACGAGGATTTGTAACTAACTAACATCTGTGGTATAATATAAACGCTCTAATTTGTAAATGTTTAAAACATGCCGTTTGAGAAAGGTAATAAGTTAGCAACAGTAAACAAAGGCAAGTCTAAGCCCAAGACTCAAGCATGGGAGAATATAGTTGGTTGGTTAGTAGGTGATGGAGGACAAGCCTTTAAGAACAAGATAGAAGCTTTGTCAGTAGGAGCTGAGCTAACTAAGGAAGAGAAAGAGTTTATAGGACACTACAAAGACTTACTAGAGTTCCATCAGCCTAAGTTAGCTAGGAACGATGACAGTCTTAATGTGAAAGGGAATGTAACCGTTGAATCAGTAAGCTATGGAGACAAGAATAAGGATACCGTATGACTTTGAGCCTAGGAGCTACCAGTTACCTATGCTTAGAGAAATAGACAATGGCATGAAGAGAGTGTTTTGCTTATGGCACAGGAGAGCTGGTAAGGACCTATGTTTATGGAACATGGTTATTAAGAAAGCTTTTGAAGAAGTAGGACTGTATTACTACATGCTACCTACTTACACACAAGGCAAGAAGATTATATGGGACGGGATAACTAACGACGGAAGGAAGTTCTTAGATTATATTCCTGATGTATTGGTTGAAGGTAAGAACTCAACTGAGATGAAGATTGATTTAAAGAATGGTTCGATTATTCAAATAGTAGGAACGGACAAGTATGACAGTATTCGTGGTACTAATCCAAAGGGGGTAGTGTTCAGTGAGTACGCATACCAGAATCCCATGGCCTGGGAGGTCATTAGACCGATTCTAACAATAAATAGAGGCTGGGCATGCTTTAACACCACTCCAAACGGTAAGAACCACTCTTATGACATGTTTAACATGGCTGAGGAATCAGACGATTGGTTCTGTGAAAGGTTAAGCATTCTAAACACTAATGTGTTAGGAGAAGAAGACATGGAGCTAGAACGCAAGGAAGGCATGAGTGAAGAGATGATTCAACAAGAGTACTACTGTTCGTTCGATATAGGTACATTAGGTAATTACTACGCTAAACAAATAAACGACGCACAAAAAGAAAACAGAATATGTGCTGTTCCTCATGAAAGAGCTGTGCTTGTTGATTTATACTTGGATTTGGGGAAGAACGATTCTACCACAATACTCTTTGTACAAGTGATTGGTAAGGAAGTAAGAGTGATAGACTCGTATGAAGCTAATGGTGAAGAGATTTCTCACTACTGCCAAGAGCTTAACGCTAAAGACTACCAGTATGGGAAGATGTATTTGCCTCATGATGGATTCAATAGACGATTAGAATCTAACAAGACAATAGCTGAACAGTTCCAAGAGGCAGGATTCGACGTTAAGAGAATACCTAAAGCAGAGATCAACCAAGGAATACAACAATTGAGAAAGATATTCCCAAGGATATGGTTCGACAAGACTAAGTGCAAGCAGTTCATTAGAGCATTGGAGAACTACCACAAAGAATGGGATGAGAAGGCTAAAGTATTCAGACAAGCACCCAAACACGACTGGAGTTGTTTTGATGGAAGGACTCAGGTATTGACACGACAAGGAACAAAGCGTATAATGGATTTGCCAGAAGAAGGCGAAATTTTAACTCCTATGGGATGGCAAAAGTACGAAAATCCTCGGGTGACAGGATTAAATGTCCCCATTGTAGAGGTGAGATTCAAAGACGGTACGAAGGTGAGATGTACGCAGGAGCATTTATTTCTAACGGACAAAGGCTGGAGATCCGCAGGAAGCCTGACGAACTCTTCCGTGATCCTGTCGTCCTTGACTCTCTCACGCAGTATTTCGATGGCAAGCTCTATCGGATTTGGCCGAGCGAAAAGTATTTTGCTTGCGGAGGCAACAGGATTCATAGAGTGGTTTGGACGTTTGCTTTTGGGAAAATCCCAGAAGGCTGCCACATTAACCACAAAGACCGTGATCCAGGAAATAACTCTTTGGAAAACCTTGAGTGCTTGCCAGCAAGCGAACACTTGTCAAAAACATGGAAAGACAACGAGGAGTGGAGAAGGAAGAAAGGATGGTTTAATGAAGAGGCTAAACAGAAGGCTAAGGAGTGGCACAAGTCAGAGGCAGGAAGGCTGTGGCACAAGAGAATGGCAGAAAGAACGAAAAGCTGGACGAAGTGGAAAATGGAAAAAAGGAATTGTCTCTTCTGTAATGAAGAGTTTGATGCACTTATTAGGAAGAACGGACACTCTCAAAAGTACTGCCACGCCAACTGTAAGGCGGCTTACTATAGACGGCGTAAAAAGTCTGAACGAGAAAGTTGATGTTTGGGATTTAACAGTTCCTACGGCACACCTCTTTTCTTTAGAGAATGGGGCAATTGTTCATAATTCACATTACGCAGACGCAGCAAGGTATATGGCGATTGGACTTAAAGAGGAAGTAGTGACTGAGGACTACAGTACAGTAGCAATACAGTTCGCTGACTCTGTGCCTGGAGTAAGGAAGAATGAGATTGGCATTCCAGCGAAAGAGTACAAAGACTATGCAAAAGCAGCAAAAGACTTAATCCTTAAGAAATAAACTAGATTAAACACAAGATATAGTGTATAATGTGTTCACAAACCACTAGATATGGTTCCTCTAACCTACCTCAATGGCTAATCAGTATACTGGCTCGAACCCAGGCTTAGACCCAGAAGTGAACATAAACGTAGTTCCTGGTACAGACAACAAAGCTGTACAGACAGCATTAAAACTCCTTTCAGTTAATTACACTCTTAAGAACGAACAAGACTCCAAGAATGAATTAATCCAGGAGCTTTTTGAAAAAGGTTTTGAGGTGAGGAATCCAGTAGGGACTAAGAAGATTTCTAGTAAGAAGCTTTACCAAGCGTTATGGCGAACAGCAGGACGTATGAAACCTTTAGACTTTTCAATTCACGGAACAGACAGACCAGAACCTATGGAGAAGATTACTACTATGGGAGTTTCTACAGTAATGGACAGAGGAGGTTATGCTTCGGCTCTTAGAGACAAGAACGGAGCTTTTATTAAACTATTGTTATACGGAGACGCTTTTGTGCAAGTAGGTGCTAATCCTGAGAAAGACACAATGAGCCCATTGAAATACAGAGCAGTGAGTAATTCTAATGTTTATGTTGATCCTTATGCGACAATGATGAGAAGTCCTACAGGTTCAGGTGAAGTTAATAAGTGTTGTGTCATATTCAGTTACCCATGGGCTGAGGCTATTAAACTGTTTCCAAAGCTTGCAAAGACAGGTGGAGCAGGAGAGATACCTCGTAACCTATATTCAGAAAGAGAGATTGAACGTGATTACGAACAAGAGCATGAACTTGAGACAAAGACAGAGATTGCTTACTTCTACGACATCAATAATAACAACTACACAGTATTCGCAGGTTCAGCATGTACGGTATTAGAAGAACATAGTGGAGATGATTACCCATTCATAATGGACGGAGAAGCTTACATTCCTATTAGTCAGTTTATATGTATGCCTTCAGCAGAAGGTTTTTATAATCACGGCTTAGGTGACATGCTTTATGATCTAGCTGTAGTTTCACGTAGATTACTTAACATGGAAGTAGGACACATAGAAGACAACGTGTACCCAGTGACCTTAATGAACGTACCACAAGGTGAAGCTAGTAAATTCTTCAACAAACTTCAATTAGCTCACGAAATGAGAGCAGCAGGCAAGAAAGGATACGTAGCGATGGAATACGACCCAAACAATCCTAATTCAAGTTCGGTACAATCACAGAGCCTTTTGACTAACAATATGGCTAACGAGTGGCAAATGGTATACGACTCTCTCGACAGAGAGATTAAACGCATGGGAATCTTCCTAGATGAGGCCGACAGAGGAGCGCAGGTAACTGCGACTCAAGTCCTAGCGGAAGAAGAGAGTTCCAATGCGTTCATAAAACAAATGATGGAATACAACGCTAGTGAGACAAAACATCTAGCTGAAGTAACAATGGACTGTATACAGAAGTTCGTTGGGAAGAAAGACAAGACTCCATTGAATCTGACAACTAAAGTAGATTTAGGTGAAGGTGACATGATTAGACCAGACGGGGTAACTATGGGGATGATTAAGGATGAGTTAAGCAAACATCATTACTTTGTTAAGGTAAATGCAAGGACAGGAGCTATACCTTCCAACATAGTACAACAAGCACAGATTTCAAAGACATTACAGTTCACAATGCCAGGAACGCCAGCACACGCTAAACTTACGCATCAATTAGCTAACTTAATGGACAGAGACATAGGAGTAGACGAATTCGCTCCACAAATGCAAGCACCACAAGCAGGAGGAGAAGTTCCAGTAGAAGGAGATGTAACAGGGACAGACAGAGCTAAGATAGATGTTAGAGCACCACAATCTGAACCAGCACTATGATAAAAAAGGTCGTTGAAAACAAGGCAAAAGACGTACGTCCATGTGAAAAGGTCGTAGGTAGTGAATCGCAAGTAACTAAACTTGCAAGCTTCTGGGAGAAGAATGCAACGCTATTCCACTTAATAGCCGCTGACAGCCTACTGGACTACGCAATGGAGAACGACTACACAAAAGACGAGGTCGTTGCTTACAGGCTAGGCTTGAGTGAAATTGGAGCCTTTATGCAGAAGTGTTTAGCGGAACGAGAACAAAGGTCGCAGCCAGTACCTAAAGATTAGGTATTGACTGGAACATTTGTTCCTAGTCCTTTAAAACCCAAGATCTATGTCTGAAGACAAGACACACGGGGATGGTGAACAGCTCTTTGACACCAAACCTGATGATGCTGCCACAGACGCAGCAAATGACACCGAAGGTACTGAAGAGAGTACCGATGGTGAACAGGAGCAAGACACTCTTGATCTCGATGACAAGAGTACGGCCTCAAAAGCAGAGGAAGCTAAGCAGAACCAAATCAACGCTTGGCAACGTAAGCTTGATGAAGGTAAGGCAACAATCACGGATCTACCAGACAATCTGTCGTGGTTAGCGTCGCACCTCACCGAGCCGAAAGCCAAGGAATCAGCACCTGACATCGACGCTATTGTCGAAAGAAAGATTGCTGAGAAAGCAGACTTGCAGAAATTCATGGAAATGAAAGCAGGACTGTCTGAGTTGAATTTGACCAATGCTCAGAAAAAGGAATTAGAAAGTGAGTTTAAAGACTTACGTTCTAGTGGCCTTAAGCAGACAAAAGCTTTAGAAAAAGCAATGAGACTAGCTGGAGTTGATCCATCTGGTCAAAAGATGCAACAGCTAAAGGAAAAGATGTCTATGCCTAAGGAATCCTATTACTCTGTCGGTCTCGCTGGAGAGAAAGTTCCATCACCAGGAACAGAAGCTTTCGATAAGCTAAATCCAGATGAGCGGGTCAAAGCCTTAGAAAGAATCAGAACCAAGAAATAAGGCTTAATAAGGTAGAAAAAGGACGTTAAAACTTATAATTTAACGTATTTTCTACTATGGCAAACAGTTTAACAGCTCTAAACCCAGAAGTGTGGAAACCAATGGTACAGGATTACCTGAACAAAATGCTTGTCTCTAAAGAGATTTGTAACACTAAATGTGAAGCATACCTTTCAAGCGGAGACCAAGTAAACTTTCCATACGTAAGTGATGTACGTGTACAGAGCTACACACAAGGTACAGACCTTACAATTGACGACATGGACGCTACAGCAAGTTCTCTTACTGTAAATCAATCTAAAGCGGCTACTTTTGTACTAGATCCAGTACAGGAGAAACAGGCTTTGGCTGACTACGGTGCAGAATTAGCTTACCAATCAGCGTACAACCTACGTAACAACATCGACCAAGCTACCTTCACGGAAGGTATCGACAACGCTGCTGGTACAGTTGCAGGTGGTTCTTTGACTACTTCTACTGTTCTTAGCAAAGTAAACGAGACTTATTCAGAATTATTCAGACAAAACGCAACAGATGCGCCATTGTTTGGTGTAATTGACGCACACACATCTACACTCCTTACAGAGACTTTTGTAGCTAACGGATTCCAAGAAGCTGACACACAATTGAGAAATCAATTCCGTGGTAAAGCACTTGGGTTCAACATGTATGTTTCAAACAACCTACCAACAAGTGTAGCGTTGACTGTTGACACACAGCCTACAGCTACAGACACATTCACAATTCTAGGTGTAACTTGGACTTGTACAGCTGATGGAGCTGCTGCGGCAGCAGGTGAGATCAACATTGGACTTAACTTGGCAGACTTCCAAGCTATTTTCGTAACAGCTATTAACGGAACGACTCCGCCTGCGGCAGACGACTACATTGACGTTTCTAAGGAGGACAGACGTAAAATGCAAAACGCACAGCTTTCTGCTGGTACATTTGCGACTAACGTTTCTACTCTTAAAGCTTACGGAAAGATGGGAAGCTCTGAGACATTCACAGCGGCTACAAACGTATTCGCTACTGAAACAGGTAAAATGTTATTCGGACGAATGGGTGCAGTATCTCTAGCAATCCAAATGATGCCAGAACTGTACATACGTGAAGAACCTAAGCAAATCGCTAGGAACTACATCACTCATGTACTTTATGGTGTTAAGGCATTCTACAGAGACACATTCAGACTCGTTAAAATGACTCACAACGTACAATAGACCTTTATACGCTTTGCAGGTGAGCGTTTAATCACCTGCATATTAATTCAAGCACCTAGAGTGTGGGGAAACAGACACTCAACTTACACTGGGCTTATAACACAATTAAATTATGGCAAAAAATCCATTATACGTAGATAAAATCATCGTACGTAGTGGTGAGACTGGGAACGGAGTCTACCTAGACGACGGGACTACTCTCATCGACAAAGATGGGAACATAGACGCACCAGTAACAACTTCAGACCTAACAACAACAGGAAACACTACGTTAGGTGACGGAGCTGGTGATACGCTAAAAATTAGCGGTACAACTCAATTGGTAAATGATGGAGACATTCTTGACAGTAACGGTCTTGAACTGGTGTCATTCGTAGCTACTGCAACAGCAGTAAACGAACTAACGGTTGCAAATGCTGCTACTCTTGTTGCGGCTGACCTTAATGCGCCGACTATTTCTGCTACAGGTGGAGACACTGACATTAGTATCAGGCTTGAACCTAAAGGAGCTGGATCAACTCAGTTGTATTCAGACGAAGCTGGAGCTACTGGGGCAACTTTAGTTGGTTTCCACGACTCTGCTTCTCCTGCAATTGCAGATACATTATTCGGTATCGCTGGTGTAGGTAGAGACGCTGGTGGAACTGATGCTGAAACTTATGCTCAAATGGGGTTCAGTATAGTAGACCCAACTGATGGTGCAGAGATAGGGGCAACTAACTTTGCTTCTGCTAACGGGACTGGTGCTGGACCTATCCTAAGTGCGACTATTGCACATGACGGTAGTTCAGGAATTGTATCTGTCGGTGACGGAGCTGCTGAAGGAGTCTTCCAGTCAGAAGGCGACTTTGATGTGACTCTTAGGACTGGTAACACAACTACTGGTACGCTTACAATGACTGACGGTGATGCTGGAGCACTTAGATGGGCACCTAGTGGACTTGGAGTTTTCGAGTGTGTAACAACATCTGATGCTGCTGTGGGTTCAGTGCTTAACCTTAAACAGGCTTCAGATTCACCTGCATTAAATGACATAGTAGGTGGAATCAACTTCATTGGACAAGATGACACTGGTCCTCCAGGAGCGGATGTCGTTTACGCATCATTGCTGGGTACTATTATAGATCCTTCTGTTGGTCTTGAGTATGGACAGGCTTCAGTTATGGTAATGGCGGGTGGTTCATCTGTTCCAGTGTGTGTCTTTGACCACGATGGGACATTTGGACAGGTTCAACTTAACGGAGATACGGTTACTACTGGTCTTCAAAAGTCTGTTACTGTGCTGACCTCTGCTCAGATTAAAGCATTAGCTGGTTCACCTATTACTTTGGTGGCTGCTATCCCCAACGCTGTCATTAAACCCGTGACTGTTGGTTACAAACTTAATTACGCTGGAACAAATGTATTTACTGAGGCTGGACAATCAATAGCATTGTCTTACTTGAACGACGCTGGAGCAAAAGCGACTTTCGCTGATGCTGCTACTGGGTTCATTGACGCTGCTGCTGACCAATACTTAGCTGGTACAGTGGACGGCTTAGCTACTGCGACTGCTGCTTCTGTTGAAAATCAACCTCTGGTTGTTTCTCATGATGCTGGAGAGTGGGCAGGTAATGCTGGGAACGATAACACAATGACTGTAATAGTGACTTACTATGTTGAAAGCTTTGTATAAGACAATAGCTTAATAAGACTTAATGTTTTAGATTTTGGGAGGTGATTAAGTTCGCCTCTCAAATCAAAATCATTAACCAATGAAAAGATGCAATTAATTACATCTGCACAGGATTTGACAGCTAGCTGGGCTAACTTAGGAGAATTGATTCCTATGGCTAGTTACACACGTTTAGGCCTATGGCTTAACGTAGACATCAACAACTCTACAAATGTTCGTTTTAGAGCTGTTGGTAAGCGGGAGAAAGGTGATACGTCAGACTACCCGTTAATCATCACAACCACCACTGCTAGTGATATAAAGGTTGAAGATGAGTATTTTGAGCTTAGTGTTGATGCGGATCAACTACTCATAGCTGAAATACTAACAAACAATTTAGTTCCGTACGTTCAGATCCAGGTTCAGACTGGCACAGTGGGTGCTACAGCAGGACAGATCGACGCAGCGGACGTTACATTCTCTAACACACAATAAACATGAAAGACGAAATTTTAGGTTCTAGCGCCACCTTGATTGGAGGTGGAACGGTGTATGGTGACTTGGATGTCACTGGCGACTTAACAGTTGAAGGAGACTTCGACTTCGGAGATGCAGGAACAGATGTATTAACAGTAGCAGGTTATATTCAAGGCTCAGCTACAGGTAACACCAGTGTGAACATCGGTGGTGGTACACCAACTAGGATTACTGCTACAACAGATGACTTATTTGTTACAGGTGAAATGGAAGTAGACGGGACAGCATGGTTTGATGGGCTGACTTCATTCTATGGAACGATGACTTTCTCTGGAGGCGGTTACGGAAGTATAAGGCAAGGAGTAGATGACGGTCTTAAGTTCTGTTTAACAGCAACAGACGGACTCGCTAACCATCACATGATTGTTACTAGCGAAGCAAATGCTGCAAAAGACCATGACCACGAGACTCCTAGCACAGACCCAACCTTGTTCATCCATTCAGCTACTGACCCAGATACAGCTAATGACCAATGGGTTAGCCTTTCCCATGACCAGACTAACGGGGTAATAAGCACAGGAATAGGTGGTGTTCAAGTTCGAGGAATGATTCTTGGAACGCAAGGTTCGGACATCGCTTCAGCTAATGATGCTACTTTAACTGTTACAGGTAATTACTTTGACGTTACAGGTGCAGTCCAAACAAACACTTTGTCAGTCCCAGCAGGATTAACCAATGGGACTATGATAACTCTACAGTTCGATGGAGCTCCTACAGTGAAACATGCAACGGCAGGCGCTGGAGCACAGTTCCAACTTGCCTCTGGTGCAGATTTCGTAGCTTCGGCTGGAGATACATTGACTCTAGTCTATGACGGAACTTACTGGAGAGAAATAACTAACGCAGTAATCTAATATACAATATGCCAAAAATAACAGGTGGATTTACCACTAAAAATAAGGAGGAGATGCTCCAGAAGTTAGCCGCTTCTGGGGTAGATGTTAAACTGCCGTTCTCCGCATCGCCAGAATGGAAATGCGCAAAGAACCCGTTTAAGGAATCTAAGTTTAAATCTTTTGATGGGAAAGAACAGAAAATTAAGCTGAAGGCTAAAACTAAATCCATTAAAAAATAACCCGTATGCCAGATACATCAGTAAGAATCCTAGAAACACAGTTTAAGGCTTGTCGTCAATCTTCAGGCAAAGAGTTCGCAATGTTGCACGATGACATAGGTAGTATTAAAGGAGACATTAGAAAAATTAAAGAGAACCACTTACAACACATACAAGAGGAGATGACCGACATAAGGATAGAGGTGAAAAAGCTGGCAATAAACCAGAAGTGGATGATGTTAATAGGAGGAGCGATAGGTGGGGCAATACCAACAGTCATTGACCGTCTAGTCACATAATAGATTTTTAATCACATAATATGGGGAGAATATTATTAGATCCAGCTAATAACACGTCAGTTACAGTAGGAGCTACTTCTACTCAACTGTTGGCTGCTAATGAAACTAGAGCTTATGCGTTGATAACTAACGATAGTGATGAAGTTATGTATTTAGCTTTTGGAGAGGATGCTGTGATGAATAGTGCAGTAAGAATTAACCCAAGAGGAGGAAGTTGTAACATCGGAGAAGGAGGAGACAACTATTTCGGAGCAGTGAACGCAATATGTGCTTCAGGAGGTAAAGTTGCACTAATAGTAGAATTTAGCCACATACACTAATGAAAATCACAAACCCACCAGTTCAGAAGAAAAGAGTAGTTTTATATTTACTGCTCGTGCTAATTATAATTTTACAAATAATTGATATATGGGAGTTGGAGCAAATCCTTACAATCCGATAGACGAGGCTGAGCTTATAGTCTTAGAAGACGCAGGAGGTTACTACACTGTGGACAATGTTGAAGCTGCTTTGCAAGAGATAGGCTCTGGGGCAGTTTCGGGAAGCTTTTGGGACAGAACTGGTACAACTCTAACCACACACACAGCAAACGACGATGTTCAGATAGATGAAAAATTAGTTCTGACTCAAGACGGAGTAGCAACTGCAGTAAACTTTGGAGTGCCTTCTTATTATGTTGAATTACAAGCAGAAGGATGGGATATACCTGGTGCTGTAGGATTTGACACGACTACTAGGATAGTCAATTACCAGCCAATAGGAGGAACCACTGCTGGGAATGTATCGTTTCTTTTCAATGGTGATTTGAGGTTCGTAATAGATGAGAATATATTAGCTTTCGTACCAGACTTAGCTGGAGGACACACCTTTACGTTCGGTTCTTCTGTAACTGGAGCAGGAGATGGGACTGATATAATCTTTGCTGGTGGTACAAGCGTAGGAGGAGGAGGAGATGGTGGAGACTTAACTTTAGTCGGAGGTGCGCCTAACGGTGGAGGTACTCGAGGAGAAGTGAATATAGGTGACGGTACAGCAGGAGTGGATTATTCTTTAAACTTTATTGGAGAAACTAATAGTGGACTCTTTACATGGATGGAAGATGAGGATTATTTTAGATTTGCAGATGATATACACATGCCAGACGATATACCGATTTATTTTGGTGATGGCACAGTGGAGGACACAAGGATAGATTTTTCTTCCAGCTTTAACACTTTGGAGATTATAAGAGAAACTACCAGTGACTCAACAAGACAGACTTGGTTTGGTTCAATAGTAGCAAGACCAGCAACACTTGGTGCTAATGGTTCGACTTACACTGCTGTGTCTTATGCGGCAGAACTTCGAAAGGATGGGGTTGACCTTACGGCTACCACTAACGGTGGTTTACAAGGAGCTGCTTATTTCTGTTTTAATTATGGTGACGGAACAGTGAGTAAAGGAATAGCCTCAAAGGTGGCAATAGGAGCAGTAACAGGTCACATGACAACAGGAATTGGGTACTTCATGGAAGCACAGATGTACGACACAACAACTATGACTGATTTGTATTTCTTACAATGTGATGACACTTTTACAGCTGGAACTGGGTCAGTTACCAACAGTTACTTTGCCAAGATTGGAGATGATTTCATGAGTAATAGCAGAGCGATCCGAATTGAGAATGTTACAACAGACAACTATATTCCTTCTTCTTTAGCTGATACGGGTATAACTTTTGATTCTACTGATTTGGTACTAGAAACTACTACAAGTGGGGACATTAACATTTCAGCCATAGATGATGTCGTTGTTGGGTCATCTGCCGATGCTGAATATGTTGAAACAACTTGGGGAAGTACAGCCACCTTCCGAAGAGACATTGTAGACGCAGCAACAGATGTCACATGTTCTAATTATTTAATGTATGTGAATCCTACTGCTCACAATGCTAATACTCACTTTTCCACTACAAGTAACGCTCTTATGTTCACGAACTTCAATTTAACTGGAACACCTGGACTACTAGCGAATCAACAGAATGTGTTCAACTACGGGACTCAAACGGTGACTGAAGGAATTGGGAACCAAGCACAAATAGGAGTTTTTGGTTCTGGAACTATGACTGACGCAGTAGCTTATGACGTACTTCCTTACACAACCGCTGCGGCGACCGTTACTAATATGATTGGAGTCAGGTTTAGCAATGATGTTGATGCAGCGACTTCTGCTAATTATTATGCTCTGCAATTAGAGAGTGAATGGATTGACGCGGCAGCAGGAATAAAAATTGACTTCGACGGTGTTGATGCAACTATACCTACTTCAGCTTCTGGAACAACAGTAAGCACAACAAGAATAACCAGTGCTGACAGTCCATACACAGTTTTAGACACTGACAGCAGAATATTTGCAGATACAGACGGAGGAGCAATAACAATCAACCTACAAGCAGGAACAGATGGCAGAGAATTAAGGATAATCAACTGTGGTTCGAGTGGGAATCTATTAACTATTGCACCTAATGGAGCGGAGCTATTAACTGGAGTAAACGCAAGTAGAACATTGTCAGATAGCTCAATTATAATAATAACATACGAAACCACCGAAGGATGGTACTAACCAAAACAATTATGAAAATAGACATAAGCACAAAGAAATATCCCAACACCCAAATGATGATTGATAGAAGTGATTGGAAATTCTTGCAAGAGATTGGAGTAAGGAAAGTGTCTCCTGACCAAAATAACGGAAGAGGAACATTGTATGCTCAATGCTTCCTAAACAAAAAGAAGGTGCGGATACACAGGTTGCTGCTACCAGAGTCTAAAATAGTTGACCATATAAACCATGATGGTTTAGACAATCGCAGAAAGAATATTCGTGCATGTACTGTCAGAGAGAACTTAAGTAATTTAATAAACCAAGGAAAGTCTAAATATGTAGGAGTATTTAAAGACGGGAAGGTCTGGAGAGGAGTAATCCAAATCAAAGGAAAATCAAATTACTTAGGAAGATTTAAAACAGAGTTAGAAGCTGCTAACGCTTACCAAGTAGCTCTAAGTAAAATTTAACCCATAAATTATGTCAAGATTTGAAGAAATACTATTAGAAGGAAGTGTCGACAGCAGTAACTCTACTGCAACGCCTTTGGGTATAGGAGGTGTTTTTACAGGAACTTCCAGAGACATCCTTAACTGCGGAGTTGTCTTCGTTAATGTTTATGCAGATGTTGCTAGTGCTACAGATGGGCTTTCTATTCAGCAAAGTTCGGACAACTCTAATTGGGACCATACGGATGATTACACGATAGCTGCTGGAGCCAATAAGAACTTTTCAATCAATCCTCATTCTCGGTATTTAAGAGTGGTTTACACCAACGGAGGAGTAGGACAGGCTGCGTTTAGATTACAAACTGTTTGTAAGACGCAAAATGCGAAGCCGTCTTCTCACAGAGTAAAGGATGAGATAATTGGAGATGATGATGTAACGCTAGTGAAGGCTGCTTTGACTGGAGAAAATGGGTCTGGGCTTTGGCATAATGTAAAGACTGATGCAGATGGGAATTTGTATATCACTAATAGAGGTAATGGGTTAGCCATTGCAGCAGGAGAAGTGACTGGCACATCCTTTGTCCACAAGTTTGGTTCAGCACCAGATTTTGATACCGCTGATGGTTCAGTTTATATTTGGGATGGTGCTGATGATGGAGGCATCAACCAAATGCAATATACATTTTCAACAACTGCTGACATTGATTCAATCTCAAGTGATAACAATGGTGATACACAAGATGTAGAAATACAAGGATTAGATACTAACTATGACTTGGTCGTTCAAACAATTACTATGACTGGACAAACAAGGAAAGCTCTTGATACTGACCTCGTGAGAATATTTAGGATGAAGAACGTAGGAGCTACTGATTTCGCAGGACAAGTTTATTGTTATGTAAACACCGCTATAACTACTGGAACACCTAACGACAAAACAAAGATAAGAGCGATGGTTGATAATGGGAATAATCAGACACTAATGGCGATGTACACAGTTCCTAATGGCAAAACAGCATATTTAAGAGATTGGTTTGCAAGTATCGCTGGAGCAAGTAAATCATCAAATTACATTATTGATATTTTTGCAAGACCATTCGGGGAAGTATTCCAGTTAAAACATAGGTCAGCAATATCTGATACTGGTTCAAGTCATATTCAGCATCAACATATAGAGCCAGCAGTATATGCTGGTAAGACAGATGTTATAATGAAAGTTGAAGGAACAGCAGGTGGAATGAGTGGTGCAACTGTGTCGGCAGGATTTGATATAGTTTTAATAGATGATTAACCAAAATAATATGCACGGAGACCCAAAATTAGTAAAAGAACGGGTAATAAAGGAGAAGCAAGTGGTAATGATTACCAAAGAGACTACTACACCTTTCTACCCAGAAAAAGTTGTAGAGGAATGTGAAGCTTTGAGAAAGAAGCACGACCAACTAGTTGAGAAACTAGACCAGGTTGAAGCAGAGTTCAACATCACAGTTGAGAAGAAGCCAAAGAAATTCAAATAACCTAAAACTATGATTCAAGACCCAAGAATGATCCTACAATCAGCTACTCTCATTGAAGAGGACGGGAAGATTTACAGAGAATACATCCACAGGATGGAGATAGACGTAGACGCACTCAAGGCAGACAGAGAAAAAAGAGTGAAAGAAGCTAACCTTGCAGTAGAGTTAATGGACGAAATTGAAGAGAAGACACCCATCAAGATTAAGAATAAACCTAAAAAAATTAACAAATAAACTATGGCTATTACAGCACAAAACGCATACGATGCCTATAACAGGCTCAAACGTGACCTTACAGATGTTCCATTAGCAACATTCTGGGAATGGTGTGACTTCGTGAACAAACACGCTTACAGGAAACTTAAGAGTGTTGATCCAGAAAGATACATCAACCAAGCTACAACCTACTCAGTAAGCACGAGTCCTAGTACACAATCTTTACCAGCAGACTTCAGAGACATTGAAGACAAGGAGTGTGGATTCTTCTACATAGATACTAACGGAGATGACACAGACAAAAGACTCGTAAGACTACCTTTCGGTTCAAGAAACAAAGGATACTACATTAAAAGCACAGATGTCATCTTTACAGGCATTGAGAGTGCTGAAACGTATCGATTACGCTTTATGCCTCAAATAACGACGATAGACGACTCTACGGGCTATTTCACACTAGATACGCTAGTGGGTGGTGCGGAGATAATACCTGATGATTTCTTAGAGTATTTGGTCAAAGCGATAGATGTTTTGTATGACCAATGGGATGAGGAATTAGGAGCAGAGAGTTTCGCAGATGCTAGGTTCGTGAGGATTATGGATGAACTATGCAGGAACTTTAGGAAAGAACCAGACGCTTACAGTCAACCAGACTTTACACTTTATTACTAAATTATATGTACCAACCATTACAAGTAAAAGGAGCTAGTGGATCGCCGACCAGTGCGACTACATTGATGGCACCAAAAGGAGAGAACCTTAGAGATTTACCGCAATTACTTACTCCAGACTTTGCCCAGAAGATAGTTAATTACCTAATAACTTCTGACGGTAGGTTAGAGAAACGTGGTGGATTAACAGAGTTGTTTGAAGTGGCAGGAAACATTCCTATCACTATGTTAGAAAAATGGACAGACGATATTTATATGTTCGGTTACGGAACTACGGTAGCAGCTTATACCAAATCAACAGATACAGTAACGATCATTAAAGCAGACTTTACTGCTAATGATGGATTCTTCGGAGCTAGATATGGGCAATACTTCTTCGTTTCAAACGGAGTAGATAAGATATGGAGAATAGACAATGCTTTAGCAGAGACACAGATTGCGGCTAGTCCTGCAACTGCAACTTATTTAAGAGTGATAGGTAATAGGCTTCATGCAGCAGTAGACGATTCAGTTATTTATTCAGAAGTAGATGATGGAACTGATCCACCTTTCAATACATGGAGTAATGGAATTTTAGCAACAGATGGTGGGATAGTGTCATACAGGAACGGTCAATTAGTCAGGTCAATACATCCTTTCGGTCCAGACATTGTAGTTTTTGCAGATGATGGTAAATGGGCGTTTAGAATAGATACAATAGATTCAGCAGGTACGTTGAGTAAGGTTGATGTGACCACGATGTACAGAATAGACTTTGGAGCTTCAAGAGCAGCAGAGAGTACAACAGAAGGACTGTTCTATGTTAATGAAGCAGGTCTTTGGCAACTACAACAGATTGGTTCTCAAGACCTTCCTCAAAGTGACGCAGAACAGAACGTCAGTATTCTCTTAGGAGCAGACTTCTTTGACGACATCGACCTCTCAAGTGCTGATATGGTATATGACGCTAGAAGGAGATTGATTCTTGTTACAGGTGCTAAAAACTCAGACACAAACAATTACGTAATAGCTTACAACGTTGACCACCAAAGCTTCGTAGAATTCGGTGGATGGACGATTGGTAGATTTATAAACGACGATGGAGTTATATACGGTGCTAGTTCAACCAAAACAGCCACTTACGAGTGTTTCAGCGGCTATGATGATGATGGACTCATTATTGGTACTGAATTCCGTCAGGAGCTAAGATTA
>Ga0233412_10000793_pt1 | contig 17670 bp, 17 predicted proteins | sample Na_anoxic_4_MG_FD_180667 | JGI IMG/M metagenome (GOLD analysis project Ga0233412, IMG submission 180667) | Seawater microbial communities from Saanich Inlet, British Columbia, Canada - Na_anoxic_4_MG | ecosystem: Environmental > Aquatic > Marine > Inlet | place: Canada: British Columbia...
CACCATTACGGGGAATCTATGACTGGTCCAGAAAGTGCGCTGGTGCAACCTGGGATGGAATGATTAAATTATTGGATACAGACACTGATGTTGCCTTTAATCCTTTAGGGGGTTTCCATCACGCCCACCGGTCTCAAGCAGAGGGATTTTGCTATATCAATGATCTTGTTATAGCCATTAAGGAGGCGCTTAATCATAACGTAAAAATTAGCTATGTGGATATTGATGCCCATCATGGAAATGGTGTTCAAGAGGCATTTTACCGTGAAGACAGGGTTCAATTTATATCCATGCATGAGTCCGGAAACCATATCTATCCATATAGTGGATTTGCAGAAGAGACAGGGGATGGAAATGGTGAAGGATATACAGTAAACATCCCTTTACCTCCAAAGACAGATGATGAAGTCTATCTTGAGGCCTTTCACAAGATTGTCATTCCCCTTATTAAGCGCTTTAGTCCAGACATCTTAGTTGCTCAATTAGGTGCAGATTCCATGATATCTGATCCACTGACTGACCTTATGCTCACAAACAATTCTTATACTGAGATTATCAAAAAATTGAGAGGGCTATGTGGAAAAATCCTGGCCACTGGTGGAGGTGGTTATGATATCTATCGCACAGCTCGATGCTGGACACTGGCCTGGGCTCTATTGAATGATGTTGAACCAAAGGATGAGTTTGCAGGCCTGGTAGGTGGGATGATGTTCGGCCCTGAGATAGAGGTAGGCAGTCTGCACGATCGGCCCTATACCGTTAGAGGGCCTCAAAAAGATAAAATTCGGAAGGAAGTGGATAAGACAATCAAATTTCTTATCAACCAACATCATCTCTGATAGCTCACTAACCTTGACCTCTTTGTTTACTTTTACGTAGGTATTTCTTCCTACGAGAGATAGGGAATAAGAACAAAATAAAAACACCCCTATTCATAAATGGGTTTGGTTTTTTGTTTTTGAGTAAAGTGCCGGATTGAACCTACCTCTTTAATTAATAACTTGAAAATAATAAAACATTTCTGTAAATAAAATAATTAGGGGAATTTTCAACCCAGGGTGTCTTAAAATTATAAAAAATAGGAGGAAAAAATGAGAGTACGAGATTTTATGAGTATGAATGTTGTAAGCGTTGACGAAAAGACATTAATTGATGATGCCAGAAAAATAATGGAGGCACATAAGATTAGAAGGCTGCCGGTGATGAAAAAGGATAAGCTGGTAGGCCTTGTCACCAAGCACATGCTTTTAGAGGCAGCGCCTTCACCAGCTACATCTTTTAGCATTCACGAAATTCACTATCTTCTGGCCAAGATGACCGTCAAAGATATTATGATCAAGAATCCTGATACTATCTCCCCTGACATGCCTGCTGAAGAAGCACTGCAATTAGGCCAAGAAAAAGGCTATGGTGCCTTTCCAGTAGTGGAAAATGGGAGACTTGTTGGTGTGGTGACTGAATCAGATATTGTGAGAATGATGACACGGGTTTTGGGGGTAAAAGAAAAGGGCAAGAGAATAGATATAAGGGTCTCTAACGAGTTTGGGACCATGAAAAAGATCATGGAAATCCTCGATAAGAATAAAACGGTGTTGTTAAGCATGATGACGCTCCCTCCTGAGGAGTGGGAAAAAGATTGGCTGGTAGTGTTACGATTAAAGAGTGAAGATGCTGGCCCGATAGCCATGGAGTTAGGAGCCTCCGGTTTTAATGTTACCTATGTGGGGTAAATTCCTTATTGGTTATTTATTACTCGTTATATCAAAAAGCATGAGAAGCCGGCGATGGCTTGAGTTGAGGAAAAATGCTGAGAGATATGGTAACCTTCTAACCCTACAATATAAGGAGAGGCGAAATGATTGAATATCCAAAATACAAAAAGGTGCTTTTCTGTACAGACTTTTCTGAAAATGCGGATTATGCCTTTGACTTTGCCTATGGTATTGCCAAAAGAGACGAGGGCCTTCTCTATATTTTACATATAATACCTTATAATTCCAATCAGGCATATGCAGAGAGTTTTATCACCTCAGAGGACTTGAGGAAGATACAAAAGGCCGTTGAAGAAGATATAGCTAATAATTATAAGGAACGCTATGAAAAGAAAATAGAGAACGGGGTTTCTTATGAATTCGTTACAAAATCTGGCAGAGAAGATGAGGAGATACTCGAATTCGCAAAACAGGAGAAGGTAGATATTATTGTTATGGGTACACACGGTAAAACAGGAATAGAACATGTCTTTTTCGGAAGTGTCGCCGAAAAGGTCCTCCGACACAGCCCATTTCCTGTCTTTATTATCCCGGATAGAAAAAAGTTTGAACGATCTTAAGGTAGGTGATGAAAACCCTTTTAACCCTATAACACAAGGAGAATGAAAATGAGAGAATATCCAAAATACAAAAAGGTGCTTTTCTGTACAGACTTTTCTGAAAATGCGGATTATGCCTTTGAGTTTGCCTATGGGATCGCCAAAAGAGATGAGGGTCTTCTTTATATTTTACACGTGATACCTGAAAATCCCCATCATGCATTTGCAGAGGATATTGTAAGCACGGAGAACCTGGAAAATATACAGAAAACCATTGAAGAAGATATTGTTAATAACTTTAAGGAGCGCTATATAAAAAAGATAGAAGGTGAGATTGAATTTGAAACCATTAGCAAATCTGGCAGGGAGGATAATGAAATACTTAAATTGGCAAAGGAGGAACACGTAGATCTTATTGTTATGGGTACACACGGTAAAACAGGAATAGAACATGTATTTTTCGGAAGTGTTGCAGAAAAAGTCCTCAAACGCAGCCCAATACCTGTCTTTGTGATCCCCAGCAAGAAAAGGCCTTAAAGACTCTTAAGGCAGTGATGGAATCCTATCCGTTGTCAGCAGTCATTAGGATTATTAAAGTCTATTGGCTTTTAGACCACATTGAAAGACGTAATAGAGACTCACGTGGTTGAGAGTCTATTGAAATATAAGTATGGATAGGATAGAACCCGTCGAGTTTCTATCAGAGTTTTTCTGAATCCGGTGTAACTTGCGGTACAGAGGTATGTACAACTGGTATATCTATCTTTGTTGTAAGCAGCCATGATTCTTGACTGTTTTCCAAGGGTGATGACACATGAACAAAACTACAGATTACACAAAGTGGAAGGACATCTATCCTGATAAATTCGTCTCTGAAGACAAGGTGTTTGGCAACATACATCGGGGGGATCGGATATTTATCGGCACCGCCTGCGGTGAGCCTCAATACCTTGTTCAGGCCCTCATAAAGTATGTGGAGTCTCACCCCAAGGGTTTCTTTGATACCGAGGTCTTTCATGTGTGGACCCTTGGTATTGCGCCGTATACTGATGAGAAATTCAAAAGTAACTTCAGGCATAACTCTTTCTTCATAGGACACAATACCAGAGATGCAATCAATAAAGGGGTTGCAGATTATACTCCTATATTCCTATCGCAAGTCCCTGAACTATTTTATCGCAAGCTTGTGCCTGTTGATGTGGCCATGATACAGACCTCGCCCCCGGATAATCATGGCTACATGAGTCTCGGTGTAAGTGTTGATATTACCAAAGCAGCAGTGGAAAATGCCTCAACTGTGATAACTCAAGTCAACTCCCATATGCCTCGTGTGCATGGAGACACCTTCATGCATATAGATAATGTGGATTTTATTATCCCCTATGATGAACCAATATTGGAATATGAAACAAAAGTACCTGGTGAAATTGCGCAGCGGATCGGGAATTATGTTGCACGGATCATCAAAGATGGGGACACGATTCAAGTCGGATATGGAAGCCTGCCAAATGCAATACTCTTAAATCTCCGCAACAAGAAGCATCTTGGAGTACATACAGAGCTATTGAGTGATGCAATTGTGGAGCTGATGAAGAATGGGGTTATTGATAACACAAAAAAGAGTATTGACCGCGGGAAAGCAGTGGCAACTTTCTGTATGGGTAAAAAAAAGACCTATGAATACATCCATGATAATCCAGGCATAGAGTTTAGGACCATCGACTATACGAATAATCCCCTAATTATTGCCCAGCATAACAATATAGTTGCGATAAACAGTGCCCTGGAAGTGGATCTCACAGGTCAGGCAACCGCAGAATCCATAGGAAAGATATTTTATAGTGGAATAGGGGGACAGGCTGACTTTATGAGAGGCGCCGTTTTGTCCCATAATGGAAAAACAATACTTGCCCTTCAATCAACTGCAGAGAATGGTACAGTTTCAAGAATAGTGCCGTTTCTCAAAGAGGGGGCGGGCATCACTTTGAACAGGGGTGATATTCACTATGTTATAACAGAGTACGGAATAGCATATCTACACGGGAAAAACATCAGAGAACGTGCAATGGAATTAATATCCATAGCACATCCGAAGTTCAGACCTTCACTCATAGAAAAGGCGAAGAAACTAAATCTGATATATAAGGACCAGGCATTCATACCAGGCAAGAAGGGAGAGTACCCTGAAGATCTGGAGACTTATAGAACCACAGAAACCGGACTCGAAATCCTTCTAAGACCTGTAAAAATCAGTGATGAGCCATTACTCAAAGACTTCGTGTATTCTCTTTCTGATCAGAGCCTATATCGGAGGTTTATTTCCAGACGAACCGATATGCCGCATGAATTTTTGCAGAAATTTGTGATAATTGATTATGCTGGAGAAATGGCGATTTTTGCCGTGATAAAACATGCAGAAAAAGAAGAGATTATCGGGGTGGGACGGTATTTTATTGACAAAAACACACACACTGCAGAGGCGGCATTTGTGGTAAGGGATGATTTTCAGAAAAGAGGAATAGGCACGGAATTACTCAAATATCTTACATACCTGGCCCAGAAACAAGGACTTCTTGGCTTTACCGCAGAGGTTCTGGTAGAGAATAGACCAATGCTTCATATATTTCAAAAGATGGGCTTTGACATGCAAAAGAGAATTAGCTCAGGCGTATATGAATTAAGGATGATGTTCAGGGAGTAATTTGGCATGACAAATATGAGATATCTCTTCGAACCACAATCCATTGCAGTAATCGGCGCATCACTGGACACAAGCAAAATAGGATACAAGGTTTTAGAAAACATCATACTCGGAGGTTATAAAGGCGCAGTATACCCCATAAATCCCCGCGGCGGTGAAATGCTTGGACATTCAGCATTCAAGGATCTCGAAGATGTAAATGCCGCTATTGACCTGGCGTGCATCGTCATTCCCGCAAGGTTTGTGTTCGACGCAGTGAAGAAATGCGCCAAAAAGGAGTAAAGACAGCCCTTATCATAACATCAGGATTTTCAGAGGTTGGAAACATTACAGAGGAGAAAAAAATTACCGCATATGCCCGTGAACACGGTGTACGGATTTTGGGGCCAAACATCTTCGGGGTATATTCTGCGAAGGCATCGCTCAATGCCACGTTTGGCACCAGGGATGTGATAGCGGGAAATGTTGCAATTATCACACAGAGTGGGGCCCTCGGGGCATCTATGATCGGTAAAACCGCCGTGGAGAATATCGGGTTATCAGCAATGGTTTCAGTGGGCAATAAGGCCGATATTGATGAATCAGAACTCCTGGATTATCTGGTCACCCACGATCAGACAAAAATTATCTTGATCTATGTAGAAGGTGTGAAAGAGGGTGAACGATTAATTAAGGCGCTTAATGAGGCAACGAAGAAAAAACCCGTCGTTGTGATCAAATCCGGACGCTCTGCCAAAGGGGCCATTGCTGCAGCGTCACACACAGGGTCACTGGCAGGGGCAGATGAGGTATTTGATGCACTTGTAAGGCAATGCGGCGTCTTACGGGCTGAGGACATACGGGATGCTTTTGACTGGTGTAAGTTCCTTTCAAACAATCCAATGCCAAAGGGGGAACATACAGTGATCATCACCAATGGCGGTGGAATAGGTGTAATGACTGCCGATGCCTGTGAAAAGTATGGGGTAAAGCTCTATGACGACCTTCCTGCTCTTAACGGGATTTTTTCAGGCGTAGTTCCCGATTTTGGCTCTACAAAAAACCCTATTGACCTGACCGGGCAAGCAACCACCGCAGAGTTCGACGGCGCTCTCAATGCGGCGCTTCGCAACGATGAAATAGATGCGGTCATCACACTTTTGAGCGAGGTAGCAGTCTTTGACTCTGAAAACATGCCTGAGTTAATCAAGAAATACTATCCGCAATATAAAGAAAAGGGGAAACCGATACTATTTTCCTGTCTTGGAGGGGATAAAGTGCAAAACTGCATAAACAGCTACCATGGGAGTGGGCATCCCGTGTATGGAGGGGCCTACGAGGGTGTATCATGTTTGGGTGCGATGTATAGATATTACAATTACCTGGCGAATCGATCCGAAGAAATTGCACGTGCTGATATACCAGAAAAGGCAATAGAAGAGATTGTCAGAAAGGCACGAGAGGATAAACGACATTTCCTCCTCGCGCATGAGGCTCAGTCTATCATGAAGGCCGCAGGAATCCCAGTTTCCCAAAGTCGGGTTGCGCAAACCCTGGATGAGGCGGTACAGTGTTCAGGGGAAATTGGATACCCTGTGGTAATGAAGATTGCCTCCAAGGATATCATTCACAAGAGCGATGCTGGTGGTGTTGCCTTGGATTTAGAAAATAGCTATGAAGTAATTGATGCCTATCAGGCAATCATGCAAAGCTGCAGGACGTATAATCCGAATGCCAAGATTGAAGGAGTTGATATTTTGGAGATGGCCCGGCCTGGTACAGAGTTAATCATCGGTGCGAGAAGAGATAAGATCTTTGGCCCCATCGTGATGTTTGGATTAGGTGGCATCTATGTTGAGGTCATGAAGGATATATCCTTCCGCGCCTTTCCCCTGAACCATCACGAAATAACAAATATGATAAAGGAAGTGAGATCATATCCCCTGCTTTTAGGGGTACGGGGAGAAAAGAAAAAAGATATTGATGGAATCATGGATACCATCATCAAGTTGGGCACGATCATAAAGAAGTGCGAGGCAATCTCTGATATAGAGATCAACCCCCTTGTGGCCTATGAAGAGGGAGAGGGGGTAAAGGCCTTGGATGTAAGGATTTTACTATTAAAGGGTGAGAGGTGACACAGATGAAAAAGATAGTAGTCGCGTCAATGCGAAAAAATGCTGGCAAGACCAGTTTGATTGTGGGAATCGCAAAGGCATTACATGAAAAGATAGGGTACATGAAGCCCTTTGGCGATCGACTATTCTACCGAAAAAAGCGATTATGGGATTATGATTCTGCACTCATCACCCACATTTTCAATCTTGAAGAAAACCCTGAGGACATGAGCATTGGTTTTGATCCCTCCAAGCTAAGATACATGTACGACACAGAAAGTCTAAAAAAGAAACTTCATGAAGTAATATCTGAGATAGGAAAAGGAAAAGACACAGTGTTTGTCGAATGCGGAAAAGATATCGGATACGGTATATCGGTGAATCTCGATGCAATTTCCCTGGCACAATTTATCGATGGTAAGCTGCTCATTGTTATCAGCGGTGACGATGACACAATTTTAGATGACATCAACCTTTTCAAAAAGTGCCTTCATATGACCAATATCAATTTTGGGGGTGTCATTGTAAACAAGGTGCGTGACGTACAGGATTTCAAGGACACATACCTTCCTGGGATAATGGATATGGGAATTAAAGTTATTGGGATAATCCCATCTCGTGAAGAACTAACACATTTCTCGGTTAATTACCTTGCGGAACGACTACTGGCAAAAGTCATTACCGGTGAAGGAGGGTTACATAATACAGTAAAGACCATTCTCATCGGGGCTATGTCTCCGAGCACCGCACTTAGCATTCCGAGCTTTCATGAGGGAAACAAGGTTGTAATAACTGGCGGTGATCGAAGTGATATGATACTTGCTGCTTTGGAGACAGATACTGCGGGAATTATTTTGACGGGCAACATTTTGCCACCACAAAATATTATCTCAAAGGCATCAGAACGAAATGTTCCATTGCTTTCAGTGCCATTTGACACCTACCAAACGGCGAAGCAAATCGAAAACATAGAGCCCCTCCTGACAAAAGATGATACGGACAAGATAGCCTTGTGGGAGCACCTGGTGCAAGAGTATTTAAATGTAACAGAGCTAGGAGAGGATTAAGGGATCATGTCATATTTACCTTAGGCAACAAACATTCCATTTAGTGACTTGAGAGGTTAGTAATATCATGTATCACACTATAGTGGCACCATTAGATGGATCGAAACGAGCGGAGAGGATATTATCTCACCTTGAAGAACTGCCCAATCATTATAATGCAAGAGTGATTTTCCTGCAGGTGGTGGAGCCTGACCCCGTATCCTTGGGGTCAGAGGGAAATTACATGGAAAAGTACCAGGAAGATCTCGCGAGACAGACGAAGCAAATAGAAATTTACCTGGCGGGTCTTGAAGGAGAATCTCGCGAAAAGGGCATCGAGGCCAAAGCGCGCCTGGCCGGTTGGATTACGCCCCTCTGAGGAAGGGGAAAAGGTGGGTGTAAGAGAGGGAACCTGAAAGCATAACGTCTTTAAATCCGGCAACCTCTGCCTTTCTTTCTATGGCAAAGAGGTAGGCCCCTGGATCAATGTCCACATTGATAAATATAGCCCCCACAAGTTTTCCATCCCTCACTACAATCTTCGAGTAGTTTCTCTTTTCTCTCCTTTGATAGGTTTCTAATTCATTGCCCCTCGAAAGCCCGGCAGTGAAAAGCGTATTTCCAAAGGCCGTTACAATATTCCTAGCCACACTTCCTTTATATGGAATTCTGAAATGGGTCATGTTCATTGCCGTATGTTCACCCTGTTCAATCGCCACAGGCCACAGGGCATTTACCCTTTTCTCTCCATACACCATGTCATATCCCTGACACACGTCACCAGCAGCGAAAATCCCTTTTTTGTTTGTTTCAAGGAAATCATTTACGATCACTCCGCGATCAATTTCGATTCCCGAAGATGTCAGAAATGCGGTGTTCGGAATTGCTCCCTTCCCGATGATTACCACCTCCCCGGTGAATTCATTTCCTGATTGTGTCTCAACAACCACTTCTTCACCTCTCGTTTCGATCACCTTAATGCTCTCACCGAAGTGGATCTCTGCCCCCTTTTCCTTTAGATCCTTGGTCACAACCTCACTTCCTGCATCATCAAGTATCATGGAGAATACCTTTTGAGACGATATGAGAAATAGAGGCGTGAAACCGAGCTTTTGTACTGCATCCCCCATTTCCATGCTCACAAGGCCAGCGCCGGAGATGATAACCTTCTTTTTGCGTGCCTTCTTCAACCTGTTTTGTATACCCTGGATGTCAGAAAGGTTTCTCACGGTAAATACAGCAGGGGAGGCACTCCCTTTGAATTCGGAAACTGCCGCCCCTGCTCCAGAGGCTACAAGGAGTTTGTCAAAAACAAATTCCTCCCCTTGTTCCGTAATCACTTTCTTTTTGTCTGGAAAGAGCTTTACCACACTTTTTTGGCCACAAAACTCTACACCTGCCGGCACTTCAAGCCATATTTCCCTTTCTCCCGCAAGGAGATACGGGAGGGACATCTTTGCATAGGGTCTCTCCTCCTCGGAGAGAATAACAACGTCGGAGTCTTTCTCGAACTTCCGTATCTTTCGTGCACACGAGAGCCCTGCGATACTACCTCCAATGATAAGGTATTTCATAAAAGTCTCCTGTCCTTGGGAATCTACAGCAAGCGTTCTTTTTTACTTCAGGCTTAACTCCGTAAGTTTATCGTCAGTTGGCCTCCCCTCAGAATCCCATCCTCTCACCTTGTAGTACTCTGGAAGCATTTTATGGAGCTCGCTCAACTCACCCTTTGATGGCCCGGATGGGATGGGTTCCTCCATGAACCTCTTTGGCAGCGTATCATCCTCTGCGGTGAGTCCAGCTTTTAAATTGAAGAGTCTCTCAAGATTCCAGATCCTTTCTCCGGCAAGAAGGAGTTCCTTCTCATCGTAGGGAATCCCGGTAGCTGTCGTAACAAGTTCTGCATAATTCGCGGCCTCCATACCAAACGTCGTAAACAGGCAGGCTCCAGATGCATCAACCGCAGCAGTTAGGTCCTGAAACAGTTTTACCAAGTCAGCTTTGCCTTCATACGCAAGTCTATCAACCTGGATAGGGGTCCCAAGTACTTCCGGGGCAATCGTATATCCTCTTACGTGGCATGCCCCCCTATTTGATGTGGCATACTCAAGCCCTATGCCTTTCACTCCTCTTGGGTCATATGCGGGAATTTCCTGCTTCTTAACACTCATTGAAAGTTCAGGGTGCCCGTAGTGTTCAGCAAGCCTGTAAGAACCTTCTGCAAGAAGATCCCCAAATCCTTCTCTTGTACCCATGAGTTTTACGAGCTCAACAACGTTATCTCCATCGCCAAATTTTATTGGAAAAGGAGCATCATTTTTGGGCATGTATCCCTTCTCATAGAGTTCCATTGCACAGGCAATGGTTACGCCCGCGGAGATCCCATCAAGACCATACTCATCGCAGAGGTAATGGGCCTTGGTAACTGCATTGATATCATCCACACCGCACATTGCCCCCATTGACCAGGCTGTCTCATATTCCGGGCCTTCTCCGTGATCTCCCTTGTATTTTCCCTCTCTAATCTCGGTTACCCTTCCACAGTCAATAGGACAACCTCCGCATCCTTTCTTCTTTATCAATGTCTTTTTCACCATTGCCTCACCGGATATATTATCTGCGGTTGGGAAATATGCGGCTTGGGCATTTTTCGTGGGCAGGGAGCCAACATTATTCAATATATTCATCAAAACAGCAGTACCATAGGTGGGCAGACCTTCAGATGCGACAGGATGGGCGGCTAACTTGCCGTAGGCATTTTTTACTGCCTCTTTGAATCCTTCTACATCTGCTACCTCAACCCCTTTTGTGCCCCTCACTGCGATCCCCTTGAAGTTTTTACTGCCTACCACTGCACCCACACCGGTCCTGCCTGATGCCCGATGGCCATCAAACATAACGCCGGAGATTTTGGACAGTTTCTCCCCTGCAGGCCCAATTTCCATGGTCTTCGCTTCGATATGGGTATTTTCTCTCAAAATCTTATCTGTCTCGATTGTTGTCTTTCCCCAGATGTCATTGGCGTTTCTAATCTCAACCTCATCATTGTCAATCCAGAGATACACCGGCTCTTTTGCCTTACCCTCAAGGATGATCATATCATAGCCGGCCATCTTGAGTTCAATTCCAAAATATCCGCCGCCATTGGAACAGGCGAGGGTATTATTGAGCGGGCCCTTGGTGATAACCATGATTCTTCCGGAGGCCGGAGCCGTGGTCCCAACAATAGGACCAGTAGCAATAACAACCTTATTTTCTTCAGATAAAGGGTCAATTTTTGGATCGACTTCCTCATAGATTATCTTTTCACCATACCCTCTGCCACCTATAAAAAGCTTCGCCCATTCTTCATTGATTCCCTCTCTCTTTACTTCCTTGTTTGTCAAATTTATTCGAAGTATTACTCCGTTAAAGCCTTTAAGCATTTACATCACCCCCTTTTGCCATTTGTTCAGCAATTTTCATGTACTTTTCTGCTGTGTCTCTTTGTTTTGAAAGCACAACCTCATCTGCTTCAACAAATTTGAGGGCACCGGAGGTACAAACTTTTACGCATGCCGGATCCCCCCCACACGTGTCGCACTTAATCAGTGTCTCTCCAGCGTGATCAAGTTTCACAGATCCCCATGGACAGGCGACAATACACTGCTTACACCCAATACATTTATTCTGGTCAAGGTACACAACCCCGCTTTCCTTATGTCTGCTCAAGGCGCCTGTGGGGCAGACTTGCGCACAGTACGCATCCCTGCACTGCATGCAGACCGTTGGCGTGAAATTGATCTCTTCTGGAAAGAAGTGTATCTTTATCCTTGAATCTGCAATGTTAAATTTACCTGTTTGCTCAAAGGAACAGGCAAGCTCACATGATTTGCCCCCTGAACATTTTAGGGGATCTATTACTAGTACTTTCATGGCTACCTCCTATATAAAAATTTGGAAAATAAAATAGGTATAACTTGGGAAAGGAGAGTTTAAAAATCATTTTAAACCCTATCTTTATTGAATTGAATAAAACTCACACTTTCTCAACTTGGCTTATGCTATTTCATTTGTCAATATATTTCTTTCCATATATTTCTTTCCATCTGCTAGATTTTTTCTTGACAAACCCAATTCCTAACTCAAATGATTATAGAGACTCCTAACTTTCTAGAATTCCAAATAAAATATTCTCTAACTCCTATGCTCTCAGCAAGCACCTCCACAGCAGAGGACACGACCCCTACCGATGAATCGGCAAGATTCGCAAAGCTATCTTAGAGTTGTAGAATCTGTTTATTCTTATTAGCTAAGAGAAAAGAGATGGCTGTTGAAATTGAGAGGAAATACATACTAACACCTGTATCACCAAGTCCCTGGGGGATCTACTGCCCAGACTCTCTGCATTAGTTGAAGATTACCACAGATTGCTGAGCTGGACTTTAACCCTGTAGAGGTAATGCCGCGAGGAGAAGGTTGCTGGGTGGTAGATGCCAGGATTTTGATGAGGTAAGAGTGGTAGTAGAAAGGGAAGTATGTTATCCCTAATTCAGTTATTTACAGCAAGAGAATAAAGAAGTATAGTTATTAGTAAGTGGTTTACTCGAAGCCTGAGGAGGGCAAACAAAAAGGAGGTGGTTTGTATGGAAATAATTCCCTGGAGACCGTTTGGTGGAGAACTCAGTTGATTTCGTACAGAAATGGACAGACTGTGGAAACAATTTTTTGGTGAAGCACCTCTTGTTAGAACGTTTGCAGAAGAATGGACGCCTACCGTTGATATTTCAGAAACAGAAAATAAGCTTCTCATTAAGGTAGAGCTACCCGGCATGGATGAGAAAGACGTGAACGTGAGTATCTCTGGTGACCTGTTGATCATTAAGGGCGAGAAGGAGAAGGAAGAGGAAGAAAAAGACGAACATTATCATTGCATTGAGAGATGTTACGGGTCTTTACAGCGTTCCTTTCGGCTCCCATTCAACGTGCAAGCCGACAAAGTTGAGGCGACCTTTGACAAGGGCGTGTTGAAGATAATGCTTCCCAAGGTAGAGGAAGCTAAAAAGAAGCAAATAGAGATCAAGGTCAATAAATAACTATGTATCAGCCCTTTCCAGGCTACATTATCAGTACTTGAGTTATGAGATTTGCGTTTCTTGCGCCAAAAAGTCTTATCAAACACATGATACTCGATGCTCAATTGTAGAGGCCAGTAACCAGTATCAAAGAACCAAAATCCAGGGTTAAAAGGAGGTGATGAACATGCGACGAGGAGACGGAACAGGTCCACGAGGTCAAGGCCCAGGAACCGGTAGAGGTATGGGTAGAGGCAGGGCTGGTCGAGGCCGAGGAGGAGGTTTTGGGGCAGGCCCTGATGGGTACTGCGTTTGCCCAAACTGCGGTGAAAGAATGGCCCACCAATTAGGAATTCCCTGTTATGAGCAGAGATGCCCTAAGTGTGGGACGGCTATGACACGGGAGTAGGTCTTATGGATATCTCCACACCCAGCGAAAACAGGGCAAACCACCATAACCAACATCCAGCTCATTTTCACGGAGGGTTACCTATCAGGTAAAATGGAGCATATGATCTATATATTCGAATAAATAGCAGTTAAACTAACTATTTAATGAGGTGTAACATGAAAAGCGCTGATGTAGTCATCGTAGGAGGGAGCGCTGCTGGGATTGAAGCGGCGATTACCGCTCAAAGACAATACAAGCTGAACAAGATACTTGTTATTCGCAAGGAGGAACAAGCTCTGGTTCCCTGTGGCATTCCCTATATTATGGGAACTTTGGGTTCTCCAGAGAAAGATGTGATGCCCGTATCCCTTTTGGGCGATGCCGAGCTGATGATCGATGAGGTTACCTCTATTGATAGGGGAGCGAAGAGCGTAACCATGGCTAAAGGAGAGACTATCGGCTATGACAGGCTGATATTGGCTACTGGCTCACGACCGGTGGTGCCTCCCATACCAGGTGCCGACCTGGCGAATGTCTTTACCATCAGAAAGGACATTAATTACCTCAGGCAACTACAGGATGCATTAAAGAATGCAAAAGACGTGGTCATCGTTGGCGGTGGCTTTATTGGGGCTGAATTTGCCGATGAGTGCCGCAAGATGGGGCTGAACGTAACCATTGTCGAATTGCTAGAGCACTGCCTCTACCTGAACTGCGATGAGGATTTCTGCATCCAGATCGAGGATACGATGAGAGAAGCGGGGGTGCAAGTGAATACTGAGTGTCGGGTAGCATCTATCTGTGGAAAGGGAAAGGTTGAGTACGTAGAGTGTGACAAAGGACTTCGATTTAAGGCTGATGTGGTAATTCTTGCCATTGGGGTAGCCCCTAATACCGAGCTTGCCCATGATGCCGGACTCGAGATTGGTGAGAGGAAAGGGATACTGGTTGACCAGTATATGATCACCAGTGATTCGCATATATTCGCTGTGGGCGACTGTGCCGAGAAATTCTGTTTCTTCACCGGGAAACCCACAGCCACGTTGCTTGCCTCGGTAGCTACCAGGGAGGCCAGGATTGCCGCAGCCAATCTCTTTCAGCCGCGCCGGCGCAGAAACCAGGGTACCATAGGGGTATTCGGAACGATGATCGCTGATACTGCCACTGGAGTGGCGGGGCTCACGGAGAGGGCAGCCACGGAGTTCGGCTTTAATGTGGTTACTGGAGAAGCGGCCGCGATGGACAAGCACCCTGGGTCAATGCCCGGTGCCAAGGAACTCCGGGTCAAGCTTATCTTTGACCAAAGTTCGGGAAAATTGATAGGTGGTGAGGCCTGTGGAGGTATGACTGCAGGGGAGGTCGCTAATGTCATGGCGCAGGCTATTGCTGCCGGAATGACGGCAAACGACATAGCTCTCTCCCAGGTGGGCACCCATCCTGCCCTAACAGCATCACCATTAGTCTATCAGATGGTGAATGCTGCCGAAGAAGCTGTAGTAAAATTACGATAGAGAGGATGTAACATGGGACCCACGTCACGCCCACCGGCGAGAAGGGGAATAATCGCTGGATTTAAGCTGAGTAACATAAGGAAAGGGAAAGAAAAATAATGAAATATCCGAAATACAAAAAGGTGCTTTTCTGTACAGATTTTTCTGAAAATGCGGATTATGCATTTGAGTTTGCCTATGGTATTGCCAAAAGAGATGATGGTCTTCTTTATATTTTACATGTGATACCTGGTAATCCCCAGGAGGCATTTGTAGAGCGTCTTATACCCAGGGATATCGTAGAAGAGATACACAAAGTCATTGAAGAAGATACAGATAAAAAATATAAGGAGCGATATATAAAAAAGATAGATGATAGTGTTAAATTTGAAATCGTTACCAAATCTGGCAGGGAAGATGAGGAGATACTTGAATTTACAAAACAGGAAGAGGTGGATATCATTGTTATGGGTACGCACGGAAGAACAGGAACAGAAAATGTCTTTTTCGGAAGTGTTGCAGAAAAGATCTTACGACGTAGCCCATTTCCTGTGTTTATAATCCCTGATAGGAAAAAGCTTGAGCGCTCATAAAGCAGGGCATTAAATCCCCTCTTGGAGGCAAGCAGAGGGTGGGATGATGTTCGGCCCTGAGATGGAGGTAGGCAGTCTGCATGATCGGCCCTATACCGTTAGAGGGCCGCAAAAGGATAAAATTCGCAAGGAAGTGGATAAGACGATCACATTTCTTACCAATCGGCATCATTTATGATAACTCACGGTCACTGATCTCTCTGTAAACTTCTACGTAGGTAGTTCTCCCTACCAAAGATAGGGAATAGGCACAGCATAAAACCACCCCCATGCATAAATGGGTGTGGTTTTATTGTTTTTGAGTAGATTACCTGATTGAACTTGCCTGTTTAAGTCAATAAATTTAAAGTAAATAATGAGGGTAATTTGTAACAAAGAATCTATTAAATATTTTAATAGGAGGAAACAATGAGAGTAAGAGATGTTATGAGCACCAATGTGGTAGCTGTTGATGAGAAAACCTCAATTCACGATGCAAGAAAGATAATGGAGGCTCATAAGATCAGAAGGCTGCCGGTCATGAAAAAGGATAAACTGGTAGGCCTGGTAACCGAGCGCATGCTCTTAGAGGCATCCCCTTCGCCGGCTACATCCCTGAGCATCCATGAGTTACACTATCTTCTGGCCAAGATGACCGTCAAGGATATCATGGTCAAGAAGCCCTATACTATTTCTCCTGATATGCCAGTGGAAGAGGCCATGGAATTGGGACAGGAAATGGGCTACGGTGGTTTTCCAGTAGTTGAAGGTGGGAGGCTCGTCGGAGTTGCCACCGAATCAGATATTGTCAGGCTTATGACACGGGTCTTGGGGGTACGAGAAAAGAGCAAGAGAATAGATATAAGAGCCTCTAACGAGTTTGGTAATATGCAGAGGATAGTGGAAATCCTTGAAAAGAGCAAAACAGTCCTGTTAAGTATGATGACCCTCTCGCCTGAGGAGTGGGAAAAGGATTGGCTGGTAGTTTTACGGTTAAAGAGCGACAATGCTGAACCAATAGCCAAAGAGCTCACCTCCTCTGGTTTCAATGTTACCTATGTGGGTTAATAATTAAGGAATTGCGAATTAAGGGATTTTTGGTAACTGTTCACGGGTTCAGGGTTCAGAGGTTGTGGGTTCACCTCAAATCTGAACCGTTGATTTGTGAGCTCTGAAGGGAGAAAGCAGGGTTCATCAAGTACTTGCTAGTCTACGAGCAAGGTCAACGAAAAAAGTAACCCTGAACGGTGAACTCTGAACCTGTGAACGCCTACGATTTTTAAATGAACTCAACAAACTCTATAACGGAGGAATATCATGGAAAAAAATAAGGCCCTTGTCATTGACGATGAACAGATTGTCCTGGATAGTGTCCGAAAGATACTCAAAGATGAAAACTATGAGGTCGATGTCTTCTTGAGTGGACGTGAGGGATTAAATCAGGCCATTGAAAAAGAATACGACATTGTGCTCACTGACATCCGCATGCCGGATATTGGAGGCATGAGGGTCCTAAGAGATGTGAAGAGGGCCAGGCCATCCCTTCCTGTTCTTATCATTACCGGCTATGCCTCGGTGAAATCAGCAGTACAGGCCATGAAGCTTGGTGCAGCAGATTATCTTGAAAAGCCATTTACCCCTGATCAGCTTCTTAAAGCAGTAGATTCAGCGCTTGAGATAGCTGCTACCCAGGCGCCTGAGGTTCAAGACCTGATTCACAAAGAGGAGATGATCAAGGTCCTGGAGAGGGCTGCATCAAATAGTGAATTTTTCACCAATCTTCTTGAACATGCTACAGACGCCCTTGATGAATATGACCTGACAGGCCCTGAGAAACTTGCACTCTTAACAGGCGATGTTGAGTGGATAGAGGAGCAGATTGGACCCCTTACACGATCCCAGAGGCGATGGCTTGATCTAAGGAGAAGTGCGGAGATATGGTGACGGTTTAATACTATTTTCAGGGTACTACAGGAGGACCAATGAAAAATTGGTCGGTAGCCTTGCAG
>Ga0233412_10000796_pt1 | contig 17630 bp, 24 predicted proteins | sample Na_anoxic_4_MG_FD_180667 | JGI IMG/M metagenome (GOLD analysis project Ga0233412, IMG submission 180667) | Seawater microbial communities from Saanich Inlet, British Columbia, Canada - Na_anoxic_4_MG | ecosystem: Environmental > Aquatic > Marine > Inlet | place: Canada: British Columbia...
AATAAACAATTACAATTTAATACATTCTATTACGCTAAGATGGCATCCAAAGATCCTGAAGATATTAATATTTCGCTTGTTGACGACGATGAGGAATCCCCATTTGTCTCAAGACAAGGTAATTTGCAAAGACGAATGAAAAAGAATTTGAGTGCAAGAGAACGTTTAAAAGAGTGCTTTACGTGCGAAGCATTTTGCTTAGTGCTCGCCGACTACATGTTTTGTTGGCCACGCTATGCGTGCGATCTGTTCGGTCTCTGCGGGTGTTGTCCTAAGAGGGACCCATTTCCCCGCGCGCGATGCCCTTGCCCTCCCAATGTGAGGACTACAAATCTTGTTGCATTCATCTGGCACCTCTTGCTTGCAGCGTTTGCAACTGTCGCGCTACTAATTCAAACCAGCACGCCACGTGGAGAGCAGCGGTTGTTCCAAGTGACTTTGGAATGGTCAATGCCCATAAGAGACTTTGATGCACCGGAATACCAGACGCCCGTTGTACAAGACTACCTAGACAACCGTTGCGTGCTTCCTGATGGGAGTTTAACTTGCCCGGGCAAGAACTCAGAAGAGACAATATTTGACTTTTTTGATTGCGTACTTGATCAAAATAGCACATCAACAGATACGGTAATGGACGCATTTAGTCTTGCCACCCCAACAAAACGCGTCAGCTACGATTTCCCCTTTTCGTTTTACGTGTTGTACTTAGTGATTGCATTTAGCTTTATCACTTCAATGTTTCACCTTGGACTAGCAACCTGCTGTTACAAATTTTACGATTCCGAATTAAAGCAGAAACGGCAGCCGTTACGTTGGCTGGAATACTCAATAACGGCTTCCATAATGATGGTGATTGTGCTTCAGCTGAATAGCGTAACGGACCCCTTCATTCTTGGCTCGGCTGTTTGCTTGGTTGCAAGCTACAATACACTCGGCGCTGCTATGGAATACCCTAGTGTCAAAAATTGGGGAGTGCGCGTATGGTTCTACGTGATTAGCACGTTGGGCTTTGCAATGACGTTCTTAGTTAGCTTTATCTACTATTATGCGGCAATTACGCCGTGGTTAGAAATAAAAGGTTGCAGCGCTTGGGGAGACCTGTTTGGATTTATTGGCATTGCTGTCTGGAGTTTATTTGGGTCGTATTTAACGTTTCCACTTTTGGATACCGTAAAGCACGTGTTCCTTTGTTGCACCGAACGTGGAATTGGAGAGGGAGAACTGGAGGCTTTGGTGGTACTGGACGAACCAGATGATGAATTGACATGTTGTTGGAGGTGCTTCCTTAATAAGAATGAGAAACTACGCGGGGTAGAATTGCACGAGCAAAGACGCATTGATGTGTACCGTTGCACAGAGGTAGGGTACATCATACTTTCTTTTGTTTCAAAGACTATTTTGGTAGTCATAGTAGGAAGTGCATCTTTAGGAAGAGGTGGATAATGGAGCTTGTAAGCAAGTGTTTGAAACGAAAACTGCCGTCTGAGCTGTATGCTGAGATAGAAACCTTTGCACATGATTTAAGACCAGTGATGCTAGAATTGTTGGAGAAGCACCCTAGAAAGATTCCGGAGATGCTCATCAGTTTTAAATCAATAGACCATGCAAAATTCCTTCGTAAACGGTACAAGGACGACATGCACTCCATTTGTCGTGAGAGTAGAAGTAGACGGTTGCGCTACAGTGTTGAGGTTGGTTATACGGATTCCTTGGCAAAGGTAAGAATTTATCGGTACGTACGACAGCCAAGATGGATGTACAGGCGAGCAGTTTGGCGAGAAGTAGGTGTATTAATTTAATTAAAATTTTAATAGTTTTAAAACAGCAGGGTTGTCTGCTGTGCCGTCAATTGACATTTCGTCGTCCGTATCAGTTAAAGACGCCGTGTCCGACCCGCTCGAGGCCTCTTCCAAGGCTTTAATCTCGGCCGTCACTTTGTCCAATTGCGATTTCACTTCTTGCGCGTCCTTAATTATTCGTTCTTGTTGTTCCAAACGTCGTCTTTCCGACTCTGTAAGCTTAATCCGTAGTGCGTAGTCATATATCATGTATATAAGGTTTAAAAGCCCACTCATGTCGTCGTCATTGTCCCTGTACTGAAACCATAATGCAATTTCAACTTGTAACTCCGGTTTAGTTGTCTTTTCGCCTCTTTTCCTCGCCCTCAATCCCTGAGTCCTGATTTCCCGTTTTGCTCCGGGCCAACCATTCAAACGCGTCCCTGATTTACGCGCCATGCTTGCATTGAGATGACCAATCAGACGTGTTTCATACCCTTCTATTTCGTCAATATTTAATTGGTCCACCAATGCTTTTCCTTTTTCAATTAATCTTCCTTGTCTCTCTTTTAAAGAGTCTAGGCAGGCAGATTGTATGCCTTGCATTATGTGTGCATTGTATACTTTAGGGTAAATGTTGTTAATATACGCTACGAAGCCGCTTCGCGTCTAGAAAGGCGAAGCCGCTTCGCGTCTAGTTGTTGGTCTTGTGTGAGAGATTTCAAGGATATGAATGACAACGATAAGATTGAGAAAGGCTACAAATGCAGCTTCAATGGCTAGGATGTATGCCTCGGTGACAATACCGTACAAGCACCAGAGGATGCCACCGATGCAGTGCATAAGAAAGCAACATAAGCTGAGGTCTTTTGTGCTAGCATGTTGTATAATTTTATATATTTGTGGCACAGTAGCGGCGATACTAAATGAGCTTGCAATCAGGGAGAGTAAAATCGATGCAAGGCTCATGTTTGTATATTTATTGGTGCACGGGGCACATACATAGTTTTTTTTTGTAAATGAAACAAAAATCTATTTTCTATGTAGGTGTGTCTGCATTTTTACTGTTTTCGTTCTGTTTCGTCGCCCTCCGGGGTTTCCATAACCATTACATTGCTCGCACGGACAAGGCGAGGCGGGCGCGGTTGTATTTGAAATCGGACGTGTGCACAAACCACAAGCTTCGAATTCAACTTGGACCGGAAGCAAAGTGTGCACAGAAGGAAATGGAGCTTCGGGTTTCGCCATTTCATCGCGCGGTGTACGATTCGTTAGAAGACTGGCAGTTATGTGGTCACAAGCGTTGCGAAGCCATGGTCCAGTTTGTACAGCACTGGAAATGGCTGTTTTTCGGAATTTTGTGCGTTGTTCTGTGGTTTTACGTGCAAGCAATCATGTTCTCGTTTCAAGTTGACAAAATGAGAAATTTTCAAAGTCATTTGGCTTTGCCCGGCGGTGGTTCCCACCTTCACTTGGACTAAAATAAAAGGTAATAAAATAAATGATATATATACCAAGTAACCCGGCTCTAATAGTATTCAATACACAAGCAAGTAAATTTATAAAAACAAACATGGCAACCTCTCTCTCAGCAAACAAAGACTTTTCTCGGATCCCAAACCTCACAACTGGGCATACCACGAATGCAGACAACCCGTTGTAAGTTTTTCACAGTTTTAACCCAACATAATTATTTTTTTCATTGCATTAACAAACAATTTATTTTTACAATCACAGCGAGCCATTTTTTGGCCCTACCAGTGTCCAAGACGGCCAAGGTGTTAAGGCAGGTGATGTTTTTAGGTAAGTTAATTTTTACCACACAGGATGCACGCATGAAAACGTCTAACACACAATCTTCCTTTTTCTTTATCCAATAGTCACGAAACCTACAATTTGCCCGACGGTACGTATTCCTTGCCCGTGTAACCCATTCTTATGCATAACACTAACACACTCTAAACGACGCTCTTTTTCAGCCTACAAAGGCAAATCAGAATATATGGAAGATATTATGGATTGGCTTATTACCCGTACTGACGAATGGTAAGTGAATTTCTGCTTTTTACGAACGCAAAGACACGCATAACTAACTATCTTTTCAATAACTTCAGGTACACCTCTCGAGTTTGTCCTTGGCGAATGACAGACCAAATCAACGTCCAATGGAACGTCTGGCGCTTTAATCGGACTATGGCTGTAAGTATTTCCTTAAATCAAATAACAGTCTCGTTGTGTGTTTCTGTTCTAACATTCATTTTTTCTACTAATTAAGGATCTGGAACCCCACCAAGGAGTTCCTAGGTACGTTACTGCCGAATCTGAAGAACGTTCTGATCGTTTGGTAAGGCGTGGGCTCGCTTTTATCATAGAACATGGTTTTTGGTAAGTTACTTAACTTGTTTTCGACTCCCTATGCTATGTGAATACTAACATTAATCAAAAATTTCAACAATTAAGGACCACAGATAGAGGTCGAAAACATTATCTGACCAACCTAGAACAGATAACTTCAGCTGTTCACGAGACCGCATATTATGGTGTGCTTCATGCTCTTTTGGCGGGGAAAAATCATTGGAAAGGTAAGTAACATTGAAAAAACCTAACCCTAACACCACAAATTACTAACTTTAACAACAATTAAAAAAAATAGAATGGAACCGCCAGTACGGAAGGCGCACAACTCGCATCGACGATTTGCTAAGGATGGATCGCAACCGTTGGGCGATTTGCCAAAAGACCCCGCGCGGGATGTTCCTCCTCGACGCCAGTCTGAAGGACATGCTCAACCATCAGGGGATTACACCAGATACTTGGATTATTCCCTCAAAGGTAAGTTTTTAAGCCGCAGCATGCACGTATGAACACCTCTAACACACCTTCTTCTTCTTTATTTAATAGGTTGGAATCTACTTGTCGATGGTGCCTAGCAGCCAAGTAAGTTTCCAAGAGTCTGGCCCAACCGACGCTGTTTCCAAGAACAACAGCAACACTGCAGCCCCGCAGAAACTTGTCACGTTCAGAGGAAGCACCGTCTGTGAAACCAGACCATTTGACATGGGTACGTAGTTTTAACTTCTTCTCTTTCTATTATCGCACACACTAACATGCGCCATTCCTTTAACAGACTTCTCTGGAGAACCATCGGAAATGCTCAGGAGAGAGAAAATGATTGTAAGTATACCCAAACCAAATTTAGCCCCATTGACATGTTTCTAACTCACATTCAATGCTTTTTTTTAACAGGGAGAGTATTACCAAATGCTCGCCGTTGACAGTCCCTCGACTCAACAGTACCGCACGGATCACAGGTCGATTTACATGTACAATGCAGATGTTGATCGATTCGAAAAGGTTCAAATGCTGGATGCACTGAAGAACTGTTTCCGATGGGACGATAGCGAAGATGGACTAGTAGACGGTGACCACGATTACGTAATGAAAGGCTACGGTGTCAAGCACAGGGCCAAGGACGTAAGCCTCTACGACGACCCACTTCTGTGCCATCACGACACCGCAAAGATGGACAAGGATGCCCCCAACGGCATTTGCACGAAATTGGGAGATATTCCGCTTGACCACTTCACTGATGCAGGTACGTATTCAACTTCTCTTCTTTCTTTTATTTAATGCACACACTAACACGCACAATTATTACTTTTACAGATATCAGGGACTGGGCCGAAACCGTCAAACGCTCCGCACGGAACCATCTGGGCAAAGAAGCCTCTGTAACGGGTTGCGCTGAGTTTCTGGAAAGCATTTTGAACAAGCCTAACTCAAAAGATAATTTTGATGCCAGTGTAGTCAGTGGTAGTACGGGAGCGCACACCTTCGCCAACGATCCGGACACGTACGGCCGCTTCAATCTCTTCGATTCCGTAGACCTCAACGCCCCGTTGATTTCTTCGCTTCAGGACAGTTGGGATCCACAGCTTGCAACCGCTGTGCTCGGCGCCGGCCATCCACAAATGGCATACATTCCTGCGCTCACCTCCGATCAAATCGAAAGTCGCTTCCATTCCGGCTTCCCGCAGATGTGGAAGAGCCTTGTTAACGAACAGGACTTTGCGGAAATTCGGGAGACCATTGTGAACCAAGTCAATGCCGCGTCCACGGACAGCGAACGCTTGAACATTCTTAAGCGGGCCAATGCTATTTACGAGCAAGGCCTTACCGAACGTTCGGTGTCTCGCCGAAGCAAACTGTCGAGCAACAGTATGCTGGACCGCGCATTGATGGAATTGCAGGCTCCATCCAGCAAGAAGAGCCGTGCTGCTGGCGTGAAGGAAACCCGAAGTTTCTTGGACAAGTTCCAAAGCTCGGTTCAATACTTCCAGCAGCTGAACGAGGAACGCGAAATTGAACCTTTGTCTTTGATGCAAGAAATTGTTCGGGATTACATTCAACCGTTGACCTCACAGGATGCCTCGGAAATGGAAGCCCGCGTCGAGTCTCACATCGAAACCGGTAATGCCCTTACTCCACAATTGCTCGATCAATGGAAGTCCGAAATCAGCGACCGCAGCGTCAAATCTAACTTGGAGCAGTTGGCACGGCGGTTGAGGCCCGCCGGCGCCCAAGCAGGCAGCAGCGACCGCAGGGCCGCCGCGCGTCAGAACCGCGATACCTACCGCACGAGTGTTCAGAGTGCATTGTATGGCCAGCAATCGTCGGTCTCCAAGCAATTCACGGCACGCACTGGAAGTGACACAACCATCAATGACCTGTTCAAGGTTATGTTTTCGAACATTCGTCTATGCCGAAAAGTCTTGGAAAAATTTTGCGAGTACGACATCTTGGTACCATTTGGGTTCCTTTTGGTCAGGCCGTTTATTCGTTATGACATGGCTTCTGGTATTCTCTGTCAAGCTGGACCGGACCTTGGGCAGACGTTTATGTACGTAGACCATCTTCCTTCCTTTTTCACTCAAACTTTTGACTAACCATTAACCCTAATTTTAACTCTAACAGGGGACACGCTGACTTCCAACTTGCTGATGACGTCATACATAAGGTGGTAAGTACCTTAAACACTCTTTGTCTCTCGATGCTATTGACATACTAACATCACTCAAAAAATTTCAACTTTAAGCATGTGGGCCACTACACATTTTACAGTAAGACGATCATCCACAACGACAAGAAATACACTATCGCGGAAGATATTTTTGCAGCAGGGTACAAAGGCGGTGAAAACACACGGTTCTATCGCTCCGTGGACGATCTCTCGGCAGATATCCACGCGGAGGCATTCCGAGCCAGTATTATTTCGCACCTTGTGCCGTACCGCACGAACCAAGGCGGGAACACGCCTAGGGTGAGCAACCCGATCGATATCACCGGTCGCTTGCATCCAACTTTGTATCAGGATACCGATATCCCAGAGATGGAAACGGAGGCCGCAATGTACCCCGGCGCGAAATATTTATGCGAAAAGCTTGAATTGCGTAAGATGACGTCTTACACTTCGGACACTACTGTAAGTTACCCCCCCTGCTCAAATCATTTCCAAAGATAATAACTAACGCACATTTTCCATTTCAAATTTTCAGGAACACTTCCTCTCTCCGTTCAAGTATTTGAACACGATTGCCTTTCAAGGGTAAGTATTCACCATCTGACAGTTCATTTCAAAGCTTTTTCTAACAATGCTTTTTCATTCACAGCCCTCAATATTACTTTTCTAATATCACCGGCAACTTCGCTCGCATTGAAGGAACCGGCCACTGGTAAGTATTTTTTGTTCTCTTGTCCTCTCTTTCAACTTGTGCTAACTTTAATCTATTTTCACAGGGGTAACAATTGTTATAATGGCTGTAAAGGGGTCAGGTGCGGGGATTTAGATTTTTTTCGACAAGTTGGGACCAATGACGAATCTCCAATTTAAAGTGCATGCATTGCTTCGCATAATATTCCCTATATTTATTCCTTTTCGCAGGGAGAAAGGCGGTCCCGTAGGAGCAAATGAAGTGCATGCAACAGCTTTATTCTAGCGGCCGAACGACTCGTATTATTATATCTTACTTATTAATAGTGTTGCTTTTTAAAAAAAATGTTGTAGATAGTTTAACTTTAGTTTCTTCTAATGACCCTGTAGCAGAGCCGATGGGAAAGCCGTTGGTGTCTCGGTACCGTACAAATGGGATCTACGAAGTAGACCGTAAGAAGTCCACGCATCGCTACGAAACTCTGCCGGTGCACTCTGAGGCGAGCACAAAAGCCGCTGAGGAGTCTAGCAGTGCGTACATTGTGGTGAAGGATTTAAATTTGAAAACAATCCGTACGGTGGACGACGTGGTAGTAGAGTGTTACGATGTGGTGGCGGGAGACTGCGATTACACGTTGACGGATTACGACAAGAAAATGCTTTCTTTGTACGCTTCGATAATAGAAAATGTTGGTGATGATTTAATGGATCGGTCGTACTCCTTAGGACTTTTGCGAGACAAAAATTACGAGAATACGATGGGGATGTACTCAACCAATTACGGGGGCACGCAATACCAGACTGCATTTTGGATTCGGCTGCACTGGAACGACAAGACAAAAGTGCACGATCACAAGACGTCCTTTGCAAAATTCTTGGCATTGTTGGAATTGTCCGTCCACGAACGGGCTCACCACGAGGTCCCTTCTTCGGGGCATGGCGATGGTTTTCAAATTGTCTACAATACGCAATACCATCGAAGCATCCGCAACCTAGATCATTACTCCCGTTTGGCCGAACACATATTGGGAGAGGAAATGAACTGTGATCCTTCCATGTCCGGCACAGTGCTGTGGGTCGTCCTTGCGCTTGCAATCGTCGCTTCCATTTCGTTTTTCTTTTTCAAAGTGTTGTGACCAAAAAATTTTCTAAGTCTTACTAAATATCTAAATAATTTTTGGAATGGTTGCATAATTAGCAATTTAAGAAAAAGTACCAGAGGGAATCTAACCCTCTTTTCAATCAACAGATGGTACGTTGCAGTTAACTACTCCACTGTTCGTCAACGTCTCCTATGTACATATACCATTAGTGTGCTAAGGAGGGGTTGGTTAGTAAGAGGCGATTAGCCTTAACCATTTTTATGTAGTTTATCCTTAGGACCACATCCCCCGTGGAAGTAGAGAACAAGTCTTCATCTTCCTGTTGAATAAGGCTCATTACGCCCATGTATGATAAGAGTTTTAAGTCATCTATCAGGGACTACCGCTTAGTTACACTTCAGGGTATCTGCTGCTTTTCTCCAGAGTAGCAGGGGAATGAAGAGGAATTTAACCTCAATGCTCTACAGTCTAGTCAACAGACCATTCCATTTTTTTGCTGTGCTATGTTGCTGTACGTAATGTTCCAACCTTCGTTGCCTTCTACGTCTGACCCCCTGCGCCATAGCGTTTCTTTTTTTAGATGTCGGTTGTATGGATATTTTGGTATATATAAGACTTTTCTTTTGCGGTATATTGCAATGTCGGCCTACGCTGATCTGCTACGTACACACCGAGTGTTAGAAGGTGTTCACCATTTTCGAGAGCTACCAACTGTACGCACTACGCACTCCCATGCTTACCATGTGGCCCAACGGCATACGTCAGTTTCGCGTGCGGTCTTGAGCATACTTACGGAGCGGACAACGACGGAACGGTTGTTGCAATATATTGAAGAGAAAGCAAAGGCTGGAGCGTCGCCAAAAGGTGCAAAGCGGTGTTGCATTTGTCTAAAGAAGCAAAAGACTTACGTTGCGGTTCCTTGTGGGCATTTTCGTTATTGCAGTGTGTGTATCGACAAAATTTCGTGCTGTGCAATATGTAGAACCCGGATTGTTCACAAAGTACGCGTCTTTGAGTGACTATATACAATGCAAATAGCGGTACTGTAGGACAGCACATAGCATGCTATGAGGCGTTTAAATTGCAAAGGGAACTATTGGATCCCCAACAAAAATTTGTCAATGAGTATACTAGAGAAATATTAGATCTCGCTGAACAACCAAAGGAAGGCCGATTTAAAACCAACCCATACGAAATGAAACGAACTAGTTTTGTTATGATTGGAATTGCTTCGTTTTTGACTACTAGCCTATATTTGCTTATGGGCCTTTTTCGTCAAAAGAACGACTACGCAGCACTAACGACGGAGTAGAAGAATTTTCCTATATATTTAAGTAAACATGTTAAGTAATACCTTACAATGGCTAGCGAGGACACAGGCTATTTAGATAGTTACATTCCTGCAACCAAGGATAGGCTAAACAAAGCAATAAAAGAACTACAGAAGGAACTAAAGCGAGTAGAGAAAAAATCGGGCAAAAGGGAACAACGAATCTCGGAATTGGGACAAGAATTATGGGACAAAATAGTAAAATTCGAATCTGAGCTTCAAAAGTTGGACGAGAGGATCAACTCTAGACAAACTATACAACTCATTCAAGGGGCAAAAGTGGCCAATATAGAACGAATCAATGGAAACTTAGAGAAAAAAATGGCCGATATAGAAGAACGAATTAAAAACTTGCCATCAGGAGAAGGAAAAGAGGAGAAAACAGACGCTACTTCTAAGCAACGCCTTCTTCTTTTATAAAACTACTTTTATCAATTATTGTTCTACATCTTTTTCATTTTCCTTCTCAAGTTCTTTCTCTTTCTCAATCAAGTTAGTCTCTTGCATGCCCTCTGTAATTTCTTCGACGGTTGCTTGTGGCAATTCGGTAACGGTTTCGTAGTGGGAATTGATCAAAGAGAAGTACAGTTCCATTGTGTGTTTCCAGAAGTTTACTTTGTCCGCCTTCTTAAACTTGTCGGAGATGCAATCGATAAAAGCATGCGTTACGACTGTGTTCGTCTTGTCGTAATGGAACTCACATTTTGAACTCGAAATAAACGTGAGCGTTTTGCTGCAAATGAGTACCACTTTCATGCCTTTTACTTTTAACAGTTTCCAGCAATGCTTTGGGACGTCGCTCATGTTGGAAGTGAACAACGACACGCACGGGTAAGTTTTCCCATCTTTGAACTCTAGAAGACCAACTAGTTTGTTTCGAACAATCCAAGGCCGAGTGCGATCCTCGTACTCTTTCTCCGTGTGCATTTTCTTCAATAAAAGGTCCATTGTAATGCTGCTTACAGTGGTTGCTGCTATATATAGGTTGTGTTATTTTTACTTGCTTGGAATGGAGCGTAGCCGCTTCTTTGCGTCTCCTAAACACGGCCAAGGTTTTAGCACGAAGAAGTACCGTAACCTCGGTGGAAACCCGATCGAGAAAACAACCCGGATGACCAACAAGCCGACCTCTGTAGTCACTTCCCTGTACATTTCATACCCGTAAATGTAGCCAGAGTAGCAAAGGCACGAGCCAAAGCGTATGGCGATAAAAATCCAAGGCCTTGGTACGTAGAAATCGACAATGCAGTGCACGTACGGGGACCCCACCGTCGGGCGGAAGTAGTACCGCGCGGAGTCTACATGCAATGACATCAAAAATTTGGGTATATATTGTGCTTTTCTCGTACAATATATAACTATAAGTAACTAGGCGGTTAACAACAATGAAATATTCTTTTGTTATCTTGGTAGGTTTTTGTCTAACCTTTGCCACAGCCGATAGTAGCGCCGTGTCTTGCAGTGTAATTGATTACTTGTATTACAGCAGTGACTGTTGCGATTCAAGCAACACCGTGCAATGTATGGAAAGCATCCCACAGACGGATAAAGCTGCTATCGATAATTTGGCTTCTTTGAAACGTCCGGACCGCACGGCTTGCCGGAGTGGCGACAACATAAAATTTTTGGCCTCAAAGATTGTCTGCGCTGACGATGATACCTGTATGACTCCCTGCATTAACGGTAATATTACCGGTACCGTCGCAGGCAACAACTGTCTCTGTACCTGTAACCTTGGGTATCAGGGCGTGGACTGCGGGACCGTTACGCCGTGTTCTAACACATGCCAGAACAGTGGTGTTGTTAACGGTACAGTTGCTGGTGGAGACTGTGGATGTGACTGCTCCGCCACAAACTTTATCGGAACCGAGTGTCAAACTCCTATACCACTTAGTTTTGTACTGCACGCAGACGGGACCACTTTCTCGACTGCTAAAATATTGACATCGCAGGAATGCTTCGATAACCAAGCTGCCATTTTGACCGCTGTTTTAACGCTAAGGAATGACACAACAACCACGGCATGGAATGAACCGATAGGAGCCGACGCGACCGCGTTTGGCAATACTAGAACTGTCAGCTACGTAACGCGTCCTAAAGGTTGTTATGTTTCGGTAAAGACTACCGATAGTGAATACGATTTGAGGTTTAATGGTCATGCCGATGGAGCCGACCCGGGTGTTGACGGATTATTTGTCAACTATGGAATTAACAAGTAAGAGTAGAATAGCATACTATTTAAAAAATCAATTAATTCTAAACCTCTTCTTGCAATCTTGGCACTCGCACAGGACCGTCTCTGCTTCGTCTGCACTTCTAAATTGTGCTGTGGTGTAAGTTATTCGTTTGCTTTTGCAAAACTTGCATGTAATAATACTCTCCGAGCTAAAAATCTGTTCCAGCTCGTCAAATGCAAGGAATGTTTCGCGCATGGCGTAGTGTTCTCCAGCGTCCTTTGTTTGGATGCCATTTCGTTCTTTGTACATTTCCCAATAATCCCCTTCAGTGTAATTTATCTTCTTGTCCGACATCATTGGATAGGCTTTATTTGTCTATTTGTTTAAGCAACTCCATACGTTTGATTAATATCGCGTGCTCTTCTTTCAATTTTCTAAAAAGCGATTTTTCCCCGGTGTAATACCAAGACCGGTAGTAAAAGCGCAACCCGTCATTTTTCCACCTCAACACGGATTGCAGTTTGTCTACTAACTCTTCTACCTTTTTTCTCTGGTCTTCTAATTTTTGTACCGTCGGTTTTTTCCGATGCTTGCCCGTGTAAAACTCGAGGGTAAAAAGCATCACGTTGATGTCCGACTTTTTAATCCAATTCTCTGGAGAGAGGCCTTCGAGATTGATTGCGCTCTGTCGTTCTGGTAACAACCACTGAAATGTCTTCCACATACCATAGGAAGTGAGGAGCCCAGCCGCCACAGCGCTCATTTTCTTTTAAGGCACTTGGTTTGGTTAATATATAGATGGAACAATTTAAGCCTCTTTAACAAATCGAAGTTATGAGCTGCAATCCAAACTTCGAAGCTGGATTTGGAAGTGGCGTTCTTACTGTTGTACTTGTGCTTTTATGTGTTCGTCTTTTTCGCAAACCCGCTTTGCCTGTTGAACCATACCAGTGTCAATGCGGACGTACAGAAGTGGTAGTTGAAGCTGTGCCGGTCTCAAGTGTGTTTATTTAATGATCTGCTTAGGAATTGACCCAGGCTCACGCCACTTAGGCTTGTCTGTTGTAAAAGATGGCAAGTTTCTTTTTGTAGCAGTAGCCTCGCTGAAAAAAAAGGAAAAAGTGAACGACGAAATAGAAAGGTTGTCAGAATATTTACACAATCGCTTTGGGAGGTTTAATGCTGTCTGTATTGAACGCCAAATGAAGGGAAATATGAGAAGAATCGAATTGTACTTAGAAAAAGCATTTGAGCGCTTCTCAAGGGCTGTGATAATTGTAGCGCCACAGAGTATTAAGAGGTATTTTAATTTTAGTGGCGTGAAATCGTACAAGATGAGAAAAGACCTCGCCGTTCAGATTTTCTTAAGGTTGTGCAAGGAAACCGGTCAGTACGACAGCATATTCAAACGAGTTGCGAAAGCACCAACGAAGATAGACGACGCCGCAGATGCATCCCTGATCGCTTATTACGGCTACACCGAATCCACAATGTTATTGGAGAAAAAGAAAAAGAAAAAAAAGCCTGTCAACCTGACAGAGTGGGGGAAAGACCGCATGTGGTTTGTTACCGATGTGCCAGCAGTGCCAGTATCGAAAAAACGCAAACTTTCTTAAAGAAACGGTGGATCAACCAACGGGTTGTCGTTTTCTTCAAAGGCAACAGCACAGGATATGTCGCGACTGGCGGTTAGTATGCTTTGGTGTTCTTGTTGTTTCTGTGCGGAATGTTTTCTTTGGAATCGTTTGAATTCCAATTGCAGACTTTTGAAAGCAACAGTTACACTTTGACCCATGTTGAAATTCGGTTCGTAATTCTTTGGATGGAATCTATATAGGCAAGTAATTATATCGGAGTATGCAATGAGTTCTTTGGTACAAACTTATGAAAGGCATGTGATAACAACCACATTCCTAAAGTACGTGCCTGATTTTTCTTCGTTGTTAAACATTGAAGAGAAACGGTGGCCGTCTTTTACAGACGCAAATCGAACGTTTGCGTCAGAAATAAGTGCAATGGAAGGTCTGAGTGAAGACTCAGCTTATTTCAATTTTGTTAGCGCATTGTTAATGGACCCGGAAACGTACAGCATTGCAAGGCAGTTTTGGGAAATAAGCTTGTACGTGCGTCAGAAAGACCCCCAAGCTATAGAAAAATTGTTCGATTTAAAAGTTTCTTTAATGGACCTTCCAACAGTCATTCCCTTGATACCAATAGCATTACTAAATGTCCTTCGTGCGGTACAAAGGCCAACAAAACGCAGCAATTGGGGCCTCTTGTTTCTCACAAAACACCACAGTATACCCTGCGCGCTTTGTTCCTCGCACATCCAAAAGCACTTTGTTCGATTGCGGTGTCATTGCAACCCGTTTGGCCGTCTCGTACACCCCGCTTGCCACCGGGAGAAGCGTTGCTCCGTGTGTTGTACAAAGTATATGATCACACGGGTAGAACAAAAATGTAAATAGTATAAATAGTAGCTATATATGTATTAGATCATTTTACATATACATTTCAGGGATGCAACAGCCCTTTGCGGTTTCTCTTGCAATTTTAGCAGGGCTCTTCGTTCTCGCTTGTATCCCTTGCTTCTTCTCGGACGACTATGCTGATGTAGCCGTCGTCCTGAGCAACTTGGCGTACGCTTTGCCGTTTACAATTTCGTATTACGCAAACAATTTTGATTTTGTACTGACCATCTTAATATGCGCCCTGATAAGCTTCTTCTACCACACCTGTAAGTCGTTTGATGTGTGCTTCCGTCTAGACGAACCGGCATGGGAAGAAATTGACGTAACCTATTCGTGGTTTTTATTATTGACTTTGGTATCCTACTTTGCTTTAGGGCGTCGGTTTGTGCATGCCATGCCGTTCCATGTAGCGCTGATCATTTGGGGGTCGCATGCGCACTGCGAGAACAACTTTGACTGCCGTAGCTACAAGGCGGTCATTGTGTCCCTGTACTTTGCGTTCATTGTATACCAAGGCATACGAACCCCCAGCATGTACGATTATATCGACATAGGAATTGCTATGACGCTCTTCGCCGGTGCCACAACAGTGTATTTGTTTTTTAACACATTAGCAGGCCATTCCCTGTGGCACGTGCTTTCCGCCATTGGTGTTTGTTTCATTCTTACGTGCTTTCGAAATGCACCGTTTCATACCCTTGGTTTCAGAGGAAATAACGTAGCTTACCAAAACATTCTACTTCGGGCGGACATATAAAGTATTTTTAAGTATAAATTTGTATAATAATTAAATGGATGTTATTAAAAACGCCGCGATAGTCAGCGGGGGGGTACTAGCAGCTGGTGTCGGTGCAACCATGTTAATACCGGTAGCGATGTCAACCTTTGGAACGGTGGTGGCTGGCACTGGAACTATTCATTTGGCGGGGGGCGTGGCTGCATCCCTTCAATCTACTGCGGCGGCATGCACCCTTTCCAACTCCGTTCTTGTTGGGGTTGGGAGCATCCCAGTCCAGTATTTACGATCGAAGTTATGAACAGCTGTTTCTTACTTCCACAATATAGACCTCTAGTTCTTCGAAGCAGTCGCAGCAAAGTGTCATTTCCTGTAACTTGTGTGCTTGTTTGTTCGGGTCAAAATTAATGTAGACTTCCACCTCTGGCTCGCAATCAGGAATTATTACCCAACAGTAATTGCATTTTGCCGTGTCAGGCATTCTGTCAGTCATAATATTTTTTTTTTAATTTTAATTAATTTTTTTAGTTACTATGTTTTATATTTCTAAAATCAGTTTTGCAAGGGCTTTTGGTAACTTTAAAGAACCCTTTTCTTCGTCGTAAAACTGTGGGTTGATAATCTTTGCAAACTGTTTGACGCGTTTGTAATCTTTTATAATCGTGTCAAGGACCAGATGGTCTTTGTCCATTGGAAAATTTACTGGCGTATTGTTGTGTCCCGGAATAAGCGATAGCAGGGTCTTAGCATCGAGCCTGTCATATACCATGTGCGTCGATAGTCTACAAAACAAAACTCTGTAAAAGTTGTCTGGAATGACCTGAAGGGTGGACTCAACAAGTTTCCATTCGCTCGTGTTTGTCTTGTTCACTTTTTGCATAAGACTAGTATTAAACGGCATTTTTTCGCGGTCCCACATAAATGTGTTTTGTATGCGCTGCATTTGAGCTGCGGTGAGCGAATCGTTCGTATGATACCCATTTAAGAATCCGGTGTCGGTGGGCCAAGCAAAGTTGTAAGCATGGGAGTTGTTTATCACGTTCTTGTACAGTTGCACACCAGCAACTTGTGCTGTCTGTAATACTGTTGGTTTCTTGTTCAACGCCAGCAAATTTATACAGTTATTAAAAAAGAAAAAATTCTGAGAATTTTTGTACAACCAATTGGTTGCACAGTCTGTCAACCATTTCCCGCACTCGTCTTCGTCCTTCCCTGTAATAAACTCTACGACGCCCTTGGCACCATCATTTGCCAATACAATGGGTGTTTGTTCACTTTTCCCCACCTTTGTTGTCATTAAGCGTTTGTGAAACTCTACGACGTTCAAATCTTGCTGCAAGAGCTGAATAAGAAAATGAAGCAAGTATTTGTCACAGGACAAGTCGTACCCTAAGACGTTGCTGACTCTAGACGTACCCCATTCTTCGGAGCTATGCGTGGACTGGTAAAGACCAATTGAATTGTAAAGGCACGATATTTGAAATTCGTCCGACCCTCGATCCTCAATCAAATCTTCCATGTCCAGCTCTTGGATTTGCTTTATTTTTTGTTTGATATGCTCTAAATGAATGTCATCTGGCAACTCCACGTAGCCCCGAAGCTTACACAATTGCGGGTAAATAAAGCATAGGTCTGTTAGGCACATCCTGTAATTAGGCCTTAATTCTATCAGGAGACCCCTATACACAATTAAACCCTTGGCCTTCTCTTTTAGGATTTTACCAACAAGAAACGTCATATCAAGGTCTGGACTGAAGTTTGGAAGAATAATCACTTGTTGGACGTTTTCTCTTCTGGTGTGAACATATTGTTCTAGTGCTTTGATGTGTTCGTTCTTCTCCGTAGCTTCCACACCATAAACTTGCTTGTATAATTCAACGTTAATTGACATAGAATTTTGTGTATATCAAGTCTTATGAACCACTGTAAAAGAACCTATATAGAGAATTAAGATGAACAGGGGTTCAGAGCAACCATTGCAAACGTTTGAATTAAATATTCGACTACGCACTTACGACCATTGCATTTCCCCGGGCGAACTGCCCAACCTTATCACAGCAGCGCTGGACGGAGACGGGCACTCGTGCCTTCTTCACGCGTCAGCGTGGACGCCAATGGTGCGCGGCGAGAAATACTTAAAGGACGACCGGCCAACATGCGGCATCTGCTTGGAAAACATCGAAAAAAACAAACTTGTGGTAAAGACACCTTGCAACCACTTGTTTCACAAAACTTGCCTTCAGACGTGGTTTCGAAAAAATCAAATGCTTTTTGCCGCCACGTGTCCAAACTGTAGAGCAAGGGTGCCAGTAGAATATAAGTTCA
>Ga0233412_10000797_pt1 | contig 17624 bp, 18 predicted proteins | sample Na_anoxic_4_MG_FD_180667 | JGI IMG/M metagenome (GOLD analysis project Ga0233412, IMG submission 180667) | Seawater microbial communities from Saanich Inlet, British Columbia, Canada - Na_anoxic_4_MG | ecosystem: Environmental > Aquatic > Marine > Inlet | place: Canada: British Columbia...
TATTCACTTTTTTATTTATAATATAAAAAGTACTTAAAGATAAGACAATACTATATATATGTATACATAATAGTAGGTAAAAGATTGGTGGAAACCCCCATCTGTTTATTTGCCATCATATCAGAGAATATGATGATAAATTAGTTTATTATAAAAGGTGATTTCCCTCGTTGCATATTTTTATCAGTTCTTAATGAAAATATGAATATGGTTAATTTCTCGAATGCTCATATTATGTGAATAATTTTTCCAATAGGTGACAATTGAAATACCATGTTTTTTTTTCAATTCAATAATAATTTCATCTGGGTTTTTATCTTGATTATACCAACAAACCCAATGATAGATATTAGGAACTGTGTGATATGGAAAGTTATTAGGGACGAAGTGATAAGGCTTATATTGAAGTTTCTCTTTCATTGCAGAAATAAAAGAAGAACGTGTTTGATTTGTTGAAGCAAAAATATCATATTTTTCTTGCACATTAGGAGCACGACCTAACATCTCCATTGGTGGATTATTCATAGAGTAGTTTCTAAGTGTTTCGTATGTAAGCATGTTTTATTTTGTCTTTACAAAATTGTTTATATTCCATCTTTTTCTTTCAAAGTTTTTCACTTTTTTTATTTTTTATTTTTTATTTTTAATATAAAAAGTACTTAAAGATAAAACAATACTATATATATGTATACATAATAGTAGGTAAAAGATTGGTGGAAAACCCCATCTGTTTATTTGCCATCATATCAGAGAATATGATGATAAATTATTTAGATAACTTTAGGTTTAACAGTTGGTTGTTTTTTAAAAACAGGGGATGTATTATTAGCTATACTCTTTTTTTTTTGTTGTTGTTGTTGTTGTTGCTTGAGTAAAAGTGTTCTTCTTTTTTGCAAAATAGTTTTTCTTTCTGCTATCTTAGTTGGATTACTTTTCAATTTACCGCCTCCACAATTGCATCCCATTTTATTATAAATTATAATAAGATTTTATTTACAACTCATCCCAATTAAATTCATCTAATTCTTTCCTTTCTTTTTCCACTGACTTTGTATCATTGGTTGTATCATTGTTTACATCATTGTTCACATCATTGTTTACATCATTGTTCATATCACTTTCAGACTCACTATCAGAATCATCAAAATATACTTGATCATTTTGAATAGTAGTATTATTAGTAATATCAACACTTTCAATAATATGATTAGTTAATTCTCCCATTTTAGTTAATTGTTTAACTTCCTTGGGTAAATATTTGTAAATTACATCAGCTTTATCATCTTGGAAACTACGAATATTAATTAAAATAATGTCATCTTTTGCTATCCATACACGAAATTTAAATTTCTTGGGGATAATACACAGTTTTTCAGTACCATCGTGAACCACTGCAAGTATTCGACAATTACCCAACAATTTTGAAACTCTGGCATATTCTTGACCATCTGATTTAGTTTCTAATTTACGTTCAATACTGTTGGCATCAGCGTTCTTACTGGACTTTTTCTTTCCGCGGAAATTCTTTCCACCTTGCTTATTTTTCGGCATCTTAATATTAATACTTAAAAACATTTTTATTTTAAAAAGTTTTTTCACTTTTTTATAATATAAGTTTATTCATAGTTTACAAAAGTTTAAGAATAAGAATAAGATACTTCCTCAGAATCATAATTTTCACTCTCATAACTTGACTCTGTATCACTAATATCATTTCCATATTCTAAATCATTATGTCCATAATGCAGTTTAACTGATGGGAACATAGGCATAGAAAAAATTTCATGGTCTTCCAACAATCTACCACTTAATTGCGGTATATTAGTCATTTCTACATGCACATCTATATTCTCATCGTTGTTACAAACTTTAGCACAAAAATATTCATCAAATTCAGCATCATCTTTAGTAATAATAGTTTGATCATATTTAATAGCAGTAGGTTGATTATATTGATCAAAATAAATATGAGGATATTTATCTAATATAAAGAATAGTTTTTGATGCATATCTATCTTATATATCGGCATATAATTCTCACACACATATATATTTAGTTCTCCACCGTGCCATACTATTTCATGACAACCTGTGCCTGTTGTTAAATAAGTATACATCTTATCTCTAATCTTATCAAGATTATTATAAATATAATAATCTCTTCTGGTTAATTCATGGTTTAATAAGATTTCCAAAATGTAAAAGCTCATACTGTTTTATATTATAATTTATGGGGAAATATTAATCAAATTTTTTAATGATTCAATAATACTCTCCTTGGTATATCCAAATTCATAAAATGAATACGATAATCTTCTACCAACAAATCCATGTTGTACTCTATTTTTTCATCAAAGATCTTAAACATTTCCTTCCTACACATTGGACACTGATTATTACTTTTAACATCATCATCCCCCTTTTCAGATAGATTATTGATGCGATTGTATCGCATGATTAAATAACTGATCCATAAAGGAATAATACATCCAGCACAGTACACATGATTACACTTTAAGTGTATCAACATGTTACCCACATCCTTAATATCAGTACAACATATAGCACAAGTTTTTTCAGACTTATCTTCAAGTGCTAAATTATCATACATATATAATGGTATGTTGATATATTTAGCCAACTCAACTGAATTACCATTTAAGACATCATAGAGACGATGTTGTTTACCAAGCACAATATCACCTGACTTCAAATAGGCTGTATCAAAAGTTTTTCGATTAACTTTATCACCTGTTTGGGTATATCCCACCATATTAGAGCCATAATGATGCATTAAAGTTTTAAGTGATTCAATGGTGTTACACAATGTAGTATCGGTTAAATTTTTACATCTATGTGTTACTTTAACCAGTTCTGTATATTGTATAGAACGATTATGATAATAAACACCAAAATTTCGTTTAGTTTCTGAAATAGGCCATTCAGATAAGATTGGTTTGATGTTGTCCGCAATGAGTTCAATAACATCAATTGTAAATTTAACATTGATATCGTTGACTAAGTTTTTAATTACCATACCAGATGTGGTTGAAGTATTACCTAAAACAAACTCATATGTAGTAATCTTAGATATCATTCTGGAACGAAACATCAGAGATTTATATGACATATCAGTAGTTTTGATTTCAGTTATGCTACCAATCTTCATAAGTTTTTGGACAATATCATAATCATCTGCAATTACAATATCTAAATCTCTTCTTTTGAAATTCTCTGAGTTCATAAATCTCTTATAGTTATCACCAGGATATCCTTGAGATAATAATAACAATGCACCAGAACCAATCAGCCAACATTTGTCATAAGAAGTAAATTGTAAAATACTTTTGATAGTATTAATGTAAATATCATTGAGATTATTCATAGTTATAAAAAACTTAGATGGAAAGTTAATAAATAATATTCAATTTTTTATTGAATAAAAAACTTAGAGGATTTTTTATAATTTTTTTGGTTTTTTTTATTTTTATTTTTTTTGTGTTTTTTATATTTTTTTACAAAAGTATATTTTTTACAACAATATTTTTACAACAAATACCAATGTGGGTAGAGGTCGAAAAGTTACTCCCGAGGATTATTCTTGGAAGAATCTCTTTTGGTAGTACCAATTTTCGGTCCTTCACAGTCTTTCTTCTTTGTGACCTTGACCTTTTGGTCTTTATTCCGATCCTCCCTCTCCTCATTACCCTTCCGGGTACGAAGACGCCTTTGTTCAGGCGTTTCACCCGGACGATCCGTTTGGGGTTGTTTGGTCTTTCGACTCTTCAGCGGGGTTTCCTTGGTCTCCTTTGTGTCAGATTTCAACAAGAACCTGGCAAGGTTTGGTTTGGAAGATGAATCTTCCGAATCCTCTTCGTCCGAATCCTCTTCTTCCGAATCGGAATCGTCCTCACGGGCCCAAAACCCTTCTCCTGTCCTTTCAGTCAAAACCTTGACCGTCACGGACTCTTCTTTTTGTAAAAGAGAAGAAGAACTACTGGCGTTCTGGATGTACTCCTCCGCAAGTTTTGCGAGGTAACGGTTTGTCCCGAGGTCTTCCCAAGTGGTGATCGCCTTCTCCTTTTCCGAATCGAAAAGATTTTTGGCTTCATGAACTTCTTGTTCAAGAAGATCAACCTCTTCCTCCGTCAGGAGTTCTTCCTTGGCTGTCTCCAAGTTTTTGTGCTTAGACAAGTACTCGTTGTACAATCTGAGCAAGGATAAGAAGAGCTCTTTGGAATTCTCGACAAACTTCGCGGTCTTGGTTTCTCCCAAAGAAACCGCTAAGTTTTTCAAGACATCCGCGATTTCCAGAAAATGATCATTCGAGTTCTCGAAAATGACCTTCCAGGAAGTATCTCCCAACTGAATGGACAAGAACTTCAAGAAGTTCAATACGCAGCCCTTCACGACAGTGTACATCTTCTCATTGTAAGAAGGTTCCTTCTGCAACAATTGAACGGCTTGCTTCACCTGGACGAGAGCCGCCTGGGGATTCCTGATCGAGGTATACTCCGCCATATTAAGGCGAATGTCACCCCTTTCTTGTTTGCGCATGCCAACCACAGGGAGAACACCACCGCATCTGTTTGCGGCGTTTCCGCTCCCTTTGTTGGCGATACTCGTACCCTTCCTCAAATCACGAGGGTCGTACGGGCGATAGCAGGGCCGGTTGGTCACACCGAGTGCACTGATACCCAACTCCTTGTTTTCGGGTCCGTAATTCGGTTGAAGCTGTCCGCCACGGCTGACGGCATCATGAAGGTAAGGGTAAAAATCATCCGAAACAAAGATATCCTGACCGGACTTGATCGTGGTAATGATCTCTGTCGCTATCTTGCTTGCAAGGTACCCTATTTTTCCGGTGTTGATTTCTCCATTGCGGTTGACCACGCATGGGCAGAAACTATCATGCATGGACCGGTCGCCCACGACCGCACCACAGACCTCGGTATCGCAATTTCCCCATCCGGGGCACTTCTCGCCGTTGCGCTTTTTACCGATCGCCCAGTTTTCACAATTGTGGAAATCTCCATTGTCTCCTTTTCTGGGAGGCTTTTCTTTTTTGAATTTGGAATGACACTCTTCGCAGAGAACTTTTCCACTCTCAAAATGAGCATCCACATCGTTTTTCTTGAAATGGGGGTTCCGGCATTTCGTACCATACCTGCAATTACCTTTCAGGTAATGGGTGCACGGTTTGGGTATGATTCCCTTCTGGAACTTGTACCTTGTCTTTTGGAAAACTCGCCCGTATCTAGGACGGGTGTATCCCGGACAGCGATTTACTCTGGGGAAGACAGGGCACCCTTTTAGGTCAGAAATGATGGAATTGAGAAAATCCGAAACCCCATTCTTAATCTCCCACCATTTAAGTTCGTGATGCAGATTTTGCACTCGTGCAAATCCAAAATCGGAGTCATATCGTCGATAAACGGAGAAATTTTTCTGGGCCCTCTTGAAGGGTTTCCTCTCCAGAGACTCCTCCTTTGGAGATTCATCACCGGAAGATTTCTCCTTTGGAGATTCATCATCGGAAGATTCATCACCGGAAGATTTCTCCTCCTTCCCACGACTCACATGCCGAGGGTTAGGATCTTCCTTCCTTTCCTTCGGTTTGAGCCACGGATGACTAGCCCAATTTATTTTTTGGGCTTCAGCGGCAATCCGAGCCTGCTCTTTCCTGTATTCTTCCAAGGAAAGTTCGACTCCACCCTTAAAAACTCTCTCTTTTTTGTCCTTGGACAAAATGCAAGAGTTTAGAACCTCTTCACGATTCGAGTCTCTTTCTTTTTCCTTCTGAGAGAGTTTTTCATGAAAAGCAAGGAGGGCTTTCTCAGCCTTCCTCTCCGCATCACGGACAAGCTCCGTTTGCCGGGTCTGGACTACAAGTCCACATCGCTTAGAATTTTTCTTTGCGATGTTTCCGCGGAGCCTCTTCCGGCGTAACTGCTTCCGCGGCGCAGATTCCTCCTCTTCCTTCTTCTCCTCCTTCTTCTGTCGAAGGTATTTCTTCTGCAAATATTTAACAGAAGGAAGCTGCCACTTAGGGAGATTCTCCCGGGAGTCTTTGTTTTTGAAAGAAATTAAAAACAACTCTCGAGATTCCAACATGTGGTGTGATTGGGGGGGGGTCTTCCCCTTGTGGTGTTTCCTCTTCTTAGGAGGGTGTTCCTCCTGTTCACCAGGTGGAGAGAAACAAATACCCTCAAGAAAAGTTTCTGGGTCAAAATCGGAATCCGAACTGGAGGATGTCTGTCTCCTCCCCCTCTGTCTCCTCCCCCTCTGTCTCCCCTGATGGGAAAAACCGTCATCATCTGAAGACGATTCGTTAGATCCACCAGTGGCGGATGAATAGCTAATGTAACTTGACATGGTAGCAGTAATATTTTTTAATTCATCCTAAATATATTAACCGTCATTTTTTTATTATTTAAAAAATTTACATAAGTTTTTTATTTTTAATACTGAATGCCATTATATACATTGTTATAAAAGTACTTATTTTGATCAAAATATATAATAAAATACCTCTAAATTCTTAATATAGGACTAATTATTATGTAACTAATAGACTATAATGTTTTATATAATAAAAAATTGAAAAATATTTTAACCTTTTTTGATGGAAAATATTATTAAACGTTAATTATGTCTGCAAATAGAAATAATAATCCCTGGAAATCATATTCCGGTAAATCTAAACGTTCACCACAATCTAAACGTGATGAATCAAACAATACAATTGTGTATCCTAAACGATTGCAAGATTTTTTTACAAATAACTACTACTGTATATATCACTTTATGGGAAAATGTACTGGAGGAAATAAGTGTGAATCTAAACACATGGAACAAAACAAACTGTTTTTTGAACTACAACGTATCATACGTAATCCAACCAGTATTTCAAATCTTGATATTAACCAATCCAATGTGAATAAGTTTATCAAGGAAAATAGCCCTGTAGGTGAATATGAAATGGAACCATACACTACTTCATGTTGGTACGCTATTAGGAATCAAAAATGCAACAATGTTCAAAATGGACGATATATTGTATATCAAGCCAAATTTAAGAACAGAAGCATTCCAATTCATATATGCTACCCAGATGCAAGAAGGTGTAAAACAAGAGTTACATGTGGTTTTCATTTTGATATAGAATATTCATTTAATCAAAATAATTTCAGCATCGAGAATGTTACTTCTGATATAGGAGAACCTAAACAAGATGTTGAAAACATGTTTGAGGGTTACATGAATAATATTAATCCGAAAAGCGAAGATAAGTCATTTGATATGAAAGATTTAGATAATACTACAAAGTTTCCATCATTAAATGGTTCTGCAAGTAAAAATACGAATGATTTTAATCAAAAGACTGACAGTACTTGGGGTGTATCTAAGAATATTTCTACTGATATTATCAAAAGCAATCACAATGTTAGAAAAGCTTTTCCAATTAATATTTCAATTCGTGGAGCTAAAAATGATACAACAGTTAATATTAATGACAAAACAAAGTCTGAATTGAAAGAATTATTGATAAAACTAACAACCAAAAATAAAGAACTTTATTACGAGTTCTTAAAAGCACAAGACAATATTACAAGGCTTTCATCATCTAATAATGAAAATCAAACATTAAAACATCAACAATTCGAAGATGTAGATGATTATATGTATGGTCATCATAGCGATAACGAATACGATGATTATGATGATCATGAAGATGAAGATACATTGTATTTAGAAAAGCCATTGAAATGTGCGGATAGTTTTCTTGATAATGATGACAGTTTACAATGGTATTAATTACACTATTTATAAATTCTTTACCATATATATTTCCTTATAATATATAAAATATTTCATTATAATATATAATATATAATTCTTTATTGTATATACCGGTTAATAACTACTCATGATATATATTTTATAATGTAAAAAGGAAATTACTTTTTTTTCCCTTTCTTATCCAGTACGACCTTCAAACTGCCATTCTTAGCAATATTTACGTGACCAATGCAATTCATTTTCTTACTCTTTTTTTGGTAAAGTTTGTTAGAGACTGTGCAACGAATATAGTCTTTGCCTTTATCTACTAATTCTTTACCAACAATGCAATTAGAACTCATTTCATCCATAAAAATTGGTGCAGTTGAATCATTGACTGGTATTAATTTTCCAATATCAACTCCTTCGTTATCATCGTCTAATTCATAAACAGTATTGTCATCTTGATCCAAATAAAGTTCACGACCATCCTTCGTTAAAATTGAAATTGTGGATGCTTCGTCACCAGAATCATCATCAGAATCATTTTCTGAATCATTTTCTGAATCATTTTCTGAATTATTTTCTGAATCATCCTTTACAACTTCTTTTTCAATTTCCTCAGTAGATGCATCATCTTCTTTTTCAGATTCTTCAACTACAGATTTTTCCTCTTCTTCAACTTCACTGATAGAATCAGTTTCATTGTCTAAATTTGCCAAACTGAGAATTTGTTTTCTAAGTTTATTGCTGAGGGAAACTGTAATAATCGGGTTAGGATTTTTATCGGTAGTAGTTTTTTTATTACTTGTCTTTCTGACTTTCAATAAATCTCCCTTCCCCATTTTGTAAGAATCATTATTAGAAACAATGTCTTCAAATACTAAAAAGTTATCAGGGTTCTTATTGTGTTTAAAACAATAATCCTCGCCGTCTACACAGGAAAGAATACAATGTGAAAAATATCCTTCTTTATCATTGCTATCTTTCATTCTGTATACGACATCACCCTTCTGAATTTTGTCATTGATACGATTTTTGGTTGGAATTTTAACTGCTGCTTTACAAATAGATTTATCGGTTTCTTTCCCGGTTTTCATCTTTGAAGCAAGTTGTTTAGCCAGTTTGAGTAGATCAGGATCCACAGTGTTGATATCAATTTCAGATTTATTCTGAAATTTTGACATATTTTAATATTAATAATATGATAATTTTTTAACATTAAAATTATTTTCAATTTTTTTTATAAGATAAATCAAATAAAAAATTGAAAAATATTTATTCCCCATTTTTATAAACTATCATTAAACAAATTATCTAATTTAATTATGTCTCTTGTATCCAACACACAAAATGATAAACTGGACCTTATCCTTGAAAAACTTGAAGAACTTCTTAATAGTACTACATCTTCAAAGAGAGGTCCTAAACCTAAAAACCGTGTAGTCAAATATACCAGAGATGAAACAAAATATGATGATCTTCACATCTTCCCTTTTGAAAAAACAGACAAGATTGTAAAAATTGGAATTATTGTTAAAGGTGAAGATGCAGCATCAGTAGTTAATGTTGAAATGGATAAATTTATTGAATTAGCAGAAAATATTAATGAATTTAAATCAAAGAAAACGATTCAATTATATGATTACACGCCCACGGATGATGTGGCTATTTGTGTAAACGATGGTGAATGGATCATATAAAAACTTTTTATAAAAAATTGAATAATATTTTAAAATAATAAAAACATAAATTTTAATATTTATGCCAATTAATTATAGTAACTATGCGAATACGTCAGCTACTTACGATAAAGTCATAAATACATGTATGTCATCTAATAATAAAAACGATGCCATTAAATCTTTAAAAAATATGACTATTCAAAATACTAATGTGCAAATTGGTGAAAAATACGCACATTCTATCTATAACAGTTATTCAAAATATCACGGTGGTAGTGGTAGATATCGTTGAATTATTTAATTATTTGGTAATTAAATAATTTATTTTATAAATCTCTGAAAAATTAATCCTCCAGATTGACCGATTCAAATTCCATCTAACAACATTCTACCTTAAAACCATTGATGTGTAACCCACCCTGGTTGTTATCATCGGAAGAATTGAAGAGATTATACAGAGTATCTGCTTTTTCACGAGATAGATATAAAAGAGTGTAAGTTTTCCCACACTCCCCTGAATCCACATGTACTCTCCCATAGGAAGATAATATATCGAATGACTCTTGCGAAAGAGTCATATCTTTTGGCACACATAGTGTAAACCTAATAAACCTGAATTGTTGTTCAGGTTTTTTTTTTGAAAAAAAAATTCCCATCTAATCAATATCTTATATAAAATAAAATAAAAGTGTTATTTTTTTATTGTAAAAAAATTGAATAATATTTTTAATTTTATTTTTTTATAATTATTATATCAGAAACAATGAGTGAAACAATGAGTGAAACAAATAATGCTAAAACTGTCCAACTTAACATTGATGAAATTCGCCAATTGACAAATGAAAGCAAAACAGATCTGGATACTTTATATGCTGAAGCGTGCAAAGAGGCATTTGATCATATTGTTGATAATTCAGCAGAAAAAATTCAAAATGCAGCGAAGTATGGACGAACACGGGCATATTTATTAAGATGGCAGTATACGAGTGATCCGAGTGATAAAACTTACTGCTTCCAGAATGTAAGGATTCCAGATATTTTGAAAAAGGGTCCCCTTTTATCAGATCTTCGTGAGCATTTTAATCCTGGCAATGATCCTAATGGATTTAAGGTTGGATATCATCGTTTTAATACACGTGAAAATGAACCAACACAATATGGTCTTTATGTGTCGTGGTATGTACCTAAAAAACGTCCAGAAGGAGAAGATAATGTTGAAGCAAATGCGGTAGACGAAGAATAAATAATATCTTTTATTATTTATATGAATATTATAAAAAATATAAAAAATATACAAAACGATAATTATAGTAAAAATAGTAGTCATATTTTAGTTGATTATGCATATGAAAATGATATCGTTAAATTAATTCCTAATATTAAAAATGCGTTAGTTACTAAAATTAATTGTAAAACATCGTGGAATTTACTCTATGAAAGTAAATTAATAATTTTAGATTTCACCATGGATAAAAATTATAATTACTATTTTACCGGATATTTTAATAAAAATATACAAATAGATGAATACACAGAAGCTAAAATCTCAGAAGATGGATATACCGATGTTTTTGTAGCTAAAATGACTCATGGAGATATTACCAAAATAAAATTTGTTCCAGGTCTGAAAAATGATAAAGCACATCGCATACAAGTAGATACACAAGGTGATATATATATTTGTGGATATTTTACTGATTCTATTACATTTGGTACTATTTATTTAACTGCAGAGAGTGATAATAAAAACGCATTTGTTGCTAAAATTAATGGCAAATATTGGGAATGGATTTGGGCAAATAGTGCTGGTAAAATTGGTTTTGATGCGGAATATAAATTTATTGAAATTATGAATAATGATCTTTATTTAATTGGACATTTTAACAAAGAAATTACATTTAATACTATTCCTAAAACTGAAATTATAACCAACGGAAAAAATATTATTTTAGTTAAAATTAATCCATACAATGGTGATCTTAAATGGATTAAAAATACAAATTCGAATGATTGTATTAAAGCTAAAGATGTAAAAATTAAAAATAAAAAACTATATATATGTGGCAATTTAAAAGGTGAAATTGTATTTAATGAAAATAATGTTATTAAAACAGAAAATGACAGAGGCTTTATTTCATGTTTTAATCTAAAAGGTAAATGTTTATGGGCTAAAAATTGCAATGAAGATAATAGTTTTGTAGAAAAAATGAAAATAGACAATTTAGATAATATATATATACTTGGTCATTATCTTTCTATAAATAATGAAAACAATAGGGCATATATCTTGAAAATTAATAATTATCATACAGAATGGATCTATAATATGAAAGCCAGTAAAAATATAAAATTATATGATTTAGAAATAGATATACATAACCATTTTTATATATCTGGATCATTTACTGGAGAAATGACTTTGCAAAATAAAACATATACCGGAATAAATCAAACTTTTATCATGAAATTATCAGATAATAATTATCTAATTTCATTTATATTATGTGATACAAAATTTGATAATTTAAAACTTTACAATTATCAAGGTCTACATCTTGGAGGTATGGTAAAAGATGATTATAATTTAATTAAATATAAGTTTGATGAAAGATCTGAAAAATGTCTGGGAATTGTTAGAACTCCCGGATTATCAGAAAATGGAAATAATATTGATATAGAATTTCCAGGTACTATCAGCACTGGATACAAAAATCTTAAACCTGGTTATGACTACTTTATCCAAGATAATGGAGAAATTGATATAAATTATAATGAATATTATTTTGGAACAGCAATAGCTGTTGACAAACTATTGCTTAAATAATTATAATATATTGTTTACCATCCATAAATCCCTAAATCTTGGTAAGAGAATTTATTTAATACTTGTTCTAATGGCTCACAATCAATCAATGCTTGATAAATCCTAATAATTTTTTCACTTGGTAGGTTTAAATTTGTGTTCCAATTTTGGTTACAATTGTAAAGTTTATTAACAATGGTTTCTACAAATTCATATTCACTCCGATTAGGTGAATATCGGGCAAAAATAGCAATAATACCATCAATCCAAACTTTCTTAGAATCTCTAATATCTTGTTTGCTATTACCATTGTAACGATCTAATTTTTCTGAATAGAAATTGATCATATTGTCTAAAATTGCTAGATCATTTGTAAAATTACCCACCTGATCTTTGGTTTTTACCAGACGTAGTTTAGAGGCTGCTAATTGAGACTCATGTTCTTCTTTGAACTGTACGACGCTTTGCATTTATATTAGGTTTAGAAGTATATAAAAAATATTATTCAATTTTTTATATTGATTTTTATATTGATTTTTATATTGATTTTTATATTGATTTTTATATTGATTTTTATATTATATGGATGCAATGGCTTTAACAATTTCTCTCAATAATTTTTTCTGGTATGTATCATCTGTTAATTCAAAAATGTGGGTTTGATTTTCAACAAATTGTTCTACTTCAAAATTATCCATTGTATTTACTCTAACATATGTCATTTTTAAATTATTAGAGATTATTTCCATAATATCTTTACCATAATGATCTATATTCCATTTATTATTTGACCAATATTCGTAATGTCTTAGATTGATATTTTTAATTGGTGTCATTTTATCCTTTAGATAATATTTTTTAAATAATAACATATCGCCTAATAACCCATTTAATTTTAATGCTGCCTTCACGATTTTATCATCTATATTTAAAGATTCATTTTTAACTTCCATAATTACTTGTTTTCCATCATTTTGTAAATTATTTATTTCTGATTTAATATATGAAATATCTTCTTTCATATATTTTATTTCTGATAAAATTTCTTCCATTAATTTGCTATTATTATCAATTTTATCAGATAATTTTTTATCTAAATTACTAATTTTATCCTCATAATTTATTATTAAATTTTTATAATTATTTATACTATTATCTTCTTGTGTATTTTTAAGTGGCGTATCATCAGTATCCATATCATAAAAATAATTATATTCATTCTTTAATTCATTAACATACGGTAAATAATCTATATTTTTATTTTGATTAATTTGATTGTTAATCTTAATTTGATTATTTTGATTCTTAATCTTATTTTGATTATTTTGATTATTAACCTTATTTTGATTAATATTTTGATTAGAATCAAAATTATCAGGTTTATATTTTACTGATTTTATTTTAATAATAGGCATATTATATAATTTCAATAAAAATATACTATTTTTTTGGACCATATTTTTTCAATTTTTTAATTATTTTTCTTTGTTTTTTATTTAAGTTACACGATTTATTCAAATTATTTTATACAATATATATATATATATATATTATGGAAAAAAGTAAATCACCATATGTAATTGCCATCAATGAAATGATCAGATATTATAAAAATTATTCTCTGGATGATAAAGATATTGATTACCAAGATGTATTAAGTCCCACTTCTGGATATGAACCTGAATTTGAACCTACAAAATGGAATGATAATAATGTACAACATAATCATAATTGTTATGCATATGTTTTAAATACCATTGCAGGTAAAAGAAGTGGTAAACCACAACCAGGATATTTTTCAAATTTCCCACCATTAAGAACTAAAGATTATAATTGTTTGGCATTTTATGAAAGACTCAAAAAAGATATTCCATCAATGTATATCACATCTTTTGATGAACAATGTAAAAAAGGATTTTATAAAGGTTTTATTGCAATTGACACTAAAGATGAAGATCAAGATTACCACTTTTATCGTCAAGATAAATCAGGATACTGGTCTCATAAACCAGGTAGACAGAAAGCAATAGATTATGATGCTGATATGCAAAAAATTGAAAATCCCGTGACTGCAAATAGAAAATATGAATATTTTAATTATTCTAAACCATGTTTCTTCTTCTGTATAAATAATAAATTAGCACGATCAAGATCATATCATTAAAAAAAACTATTTAACAAATTATTATATTGTATAATATTAATTATGGAACAAAATATAGGAAAATATAAATATTCTGATATTCCTATTGGACATGGTTCCTTCTCTTTTGTTTATAAAGGTTTTGATAAATTAACAGGTAAAGTAGTTGCTATTAAAAAAATAAATATAAAATTTAATAAAAATTTAAATAAAGAACAAATAGAGAGTGAAATAAATATTATGAAAAATTTAGAACATAAAAATATTGTTAAATTATATGATTATTTGTATGACAAATATGATAATGTTTATTTAATTATGGAATATTGTAGTAAAGGAAATTTATCTGATTTTTTAAATAATAAACCAATGAAAGAGAAATATGTTAAAATATATATGAGACAGATATCAGAAGCAACAAATTATTTATATCAACATAAAATAATTCACAGAGATATTAAACCACAAAATATTATGATTGATGACAATAAAAATATTAAACTAACAGATTTTGGTTTTGCAAAAATATTTAAAACTGGATGTGAAGATGATTTTATGTCTCAAACTATATGTGGTAGTCCTATCTATATGGCGCCTGAAATAATAAAATGTAATAAATACTCTATTAAAACTGATTTATGGTCTATTGGTGTTGTATTTTATGAAATGTTAATTGGTAGATTGCCATATAAAGCCTCAACTCACATTGAGTTAATTAATAAAATTGAATCTGAACCAATCTATATACCTCTTAATATGAATATATCTGAAGAATGTAAAGATTTTTTATTTAAACTTTTACAAAGTAATCCTAAAAAAAGAATAACGTGGGAAGATTTTTTTAAACATAAATGGTTAGGCAATGATTACAATTTAATCAGAAAATCAACAGATAATGATATTGATAATGATATTGATAATAATGATATTGATAATAATGATATTGATTTAACTCAATTGGTAGATGATTATGATTATAGCATACATGATAGTGATGATGATCAATATTGTATCCCTATGGATTCATCAGAACCATTATCTACTAAGAGATCTAAACCAATTCCAATTAAGAAGGTTGATAGTTCCAGTTCTGAATCGGAAATAGAGAATAATGATTCTTATATATCGCCTATGTTTAATACTCCTTTAATTTTCACACCTAATAATAATAATGGATATATCATTATACAACCTGAAAATAATGGTGGTGGGAGAGGTGAAAATTTTAATATTAATATTGATACAGAACGTAGTATATCCGAAAGTTTAATGAATTATATGAATCAAACGGTAAACTATTTTAGATCTTATTATTATAGTTAGAAGATGATTGATTCACAATGTATATATAAGTGAATCTTGATGGATATATATCTGAATCATGATGGATAAAAATTGAAATAATTTTATCGTAAAAGTATATAAATATAATTATATAATTATATATTTATATATTTACGTAATGTCAAAATCAAGGTCAAGGTGTCAACATGATAAATGCAAAAACAGAGTCAATGTTATTACAGGATACTGTAAGTATTGTGATAAAAAATTCTGCAGTAATCATAATATGATGGAACTACATGCATGTGAAAAATTTAATGATTACATTGCAAGTAGTAAAGAGAAATTCAAGGAATCTGTTCTAAGACAGAAATGTGTGGCGGATAAGGTTACACCAATTTAGAAATAATCTTCATTATTATTTTCGTTATTATAATAATTATTTTCATAATTATTTTCATTATTATAATTTTCATAATTATTTTCATTATTGTAATTTTTAGTATTATTTCTATTTAAATTTTTGTTGCTATTTTGTTTATTGCTATTTTGATTCTTAGTATTTTTTTTAGATTCATTGCTATTTTGATTCTTGGTATTTTTTTTAGATTCATTGCTATTTTGATTTTTAGTATTTTTTTTAGATTCATTGGTATTTTTTTTAGACGTTTCTTTTGGTGTTGATTTAGATTTACTCTCTTTCATCTCTTTCATCTCTTTCATCTCTTTTTTCTTCTTTTCTATCAACATTTCCACAATCTCTTCTCTCTTTTTCAATATTACAGCACGTTGTTTACTGCGCGGGGGTAATTTAGCCATAATAGCATCAACTTTTTCCAAAATTCTCTTCTCTTTATCTCCAAATTTACTAATCACAGAATTTCTATTTCTCATTTCAGGAGTTACACTTTTATTAGTTGTGATAGATGTGATTGTATTTTTCTGTCTATTATTCAATTTATTTGTAGATTTATTGTTCTGTTTATTTTGTTCAATCATTTTTAAAGGTATTACATACTTATTCTCAAAATATTTTATAAAATCATTAATTACTTTTATAGAATATGCATAGTATCCTATTAGTGTAATTAAAAAATTTTCTCTTAATTTAGTAAATTCATTTTTAGTTGATTGTAATTCTTGAAGATAACTTATAACTTTTAAAGAATAGGTTTCACATATTTTCTTTTTAATATAAAATTTATACATATTTACAGTTGATAATATTTTTTTTAAGTCACCATCTTGAATTAATTCATTACCTTTTTGAAATAATGATTTATCCTTCACTTCAATTAAATCATTATAAATATTCATTTTATTTTTTATATCATCCTTTGCATCTTTAATTATATCATTCCATGAATTACCTTGCGGTGTACCTCCCGGTGGCGTTGTACCTCCCGGTGGCGTTGTACCTCCCGGTGGACTTGTACTTTTCGTTTTAAATTTATTTGGCAAATTACTTAAAAAATTTTTAATTTCTTGAAATACTAAAGTTTCTGTATTATTTGGTAATAAACTTTTTAAATCTTTAGCACTATACTTTTCATTTGTAATTGGATCTATTGCACTAATTGGTATTTTATCACGTAATTCTATATTAAAATTATTTGATAAACATTTGAATTTATCATATATATTTCCATTATATAGTTTATATTTTAATTTGTTATTTGCATTATTCCATAGACTATCAATATTATTTTCTTCATCTTCGAACTTAATATTTCCCATAACATTTATCAACTTTTTAGTATCAACTTTTCTATCACCTTGTTGTTTTTGACCCTTATCTGAACTTTGATCCCTTTGTGGTCTTTGATCCTTTTGTTGTTTTTGATCTCTTTGTGGTCTTTGACCACCTCTTTGTTTTCTCTGTTGTCTCTGTTTTTTTTTTTTTTTTGATGTACTTTTTTTTGCTTTT
>Ga0233412_10000799_pt1 | contig 17612 bp, 12 predicted proteins | sample Na_anoxic_4_MG_FD_180667 | JGI IMG/M metagenome (GOLD analysis project Ga0233412, IMG submission 180667) | Seawater microbial communities from Saanich Inlet, British Columbia, Canada - Na_anoxic_4_MG | ecosystem: Environmental > Aquatic > Marine > Inlet | place: Canada: British Columbia...
CTGCCAATGCTGGCGGGACTCACTGTCGAACGCATACGGGATGAATTAAGTCGCGCGGTCCCCATTACGCATTTTGATTCTGATCCGAACCATTACGAGATTACTAATCTTCGTTATACACCAGGTCAGAAACTCGTGCTGAGCCTCGAGTCCCCGCAACGCAAAAAGCCCATTTCATTGCGGGTATTTCGATCGGGTATCGCCCGTGGCCGATTCGAGACAGCACGCTCTCATCATCCGGATGGATCATTCCTGCTCGATAGCCTGAATGCCGTGGCATGGGTATTTCCGGCTGAGCGAAAGTTGAACCTGGGTATTGTGGCTGATGAGAATCGGCTGAAGAAAATTTTTGCCGAACATCGAAATATCACCGTCGAGGAACTCGAAATTGTGCATTTCGTGCCCGAACACACGTATACGGCACGCGTCGCAGGCAGAACAGCTGCTGGAACGAAGCGTACCGAGTTCCTGAAAATTTATGCCGACGATAGGGGTGCAAAGACGGCGTCCATCATGGTGGATTTTGCATCGCAGACGAGCGATACATCACCCTTCATCATGTTGCCCGCGAATACAAGCTACATTCCCGCGGAAAAAATGCTCGTGCAGGCGGCGCTGCCAATCATTCCGGAAGCACGACTGACCGATGCCGATGCCGCCCGTGCATTGGCCTCTTTTCACCGATTAACGAGTCAACACGCGTCATGGCAACACGATACCGAAGCATTGGCATTTGGACAGGCCCAAGAGATGATCGGGTTGCTGTTCCCTCGGCATCAGTTGGAACTGGCCAGCATACGCGCTGGCATCCACGCGCGGAGCGCCGAGGTTGCAGTACCGGATCGGGTCCTGATTCACGGGGATGCTCACCTGGGCAACTTGCTGCCGATCGCCGGAAGCCGGGTTGGAATTATTGATCTCGATGGCACGTGCTGGGGATTCCCCGATCACGATCTCGCTACCTATTTTGCATTCAAATTGTGGCTGCGGGTACGGGCTGGTGAGGAAGCCGATAGTTTGCTCGATGAGTTTCCGGCTTTCATCGAGAACTACAACACGGCTGCGGCACAGCCAATCAGCATGTCGAGAGCTTATTTACGCCTTGCGACCAAGATGGTGACAGAGCGGGTTCGACGGGCGATCGCGCGGGGAAAATTGACCAATGAAGATGAGCTGGAAGCGTTTATTCAGCTTGCTAATTGTTGCCTGGAACGCAGTGGATACAACTATGCGTGAACTAACCGAAATCATTCGTCGGTTTGCGCCACATTTGACCCATCAGGTGCCGCAACTGCTGCTCGCCTATACGGTCTCAGCGATTGCTGTGTTACTGGCGCTGACGCTTCCGTGGCCACTGAAGTTCCTGATCGACGATGTTCTCACCTCGTCATCCGGCCTTTCGGTATTGAATTTTCTCACTATAAAAGAGCAAGCAATGGCACTTGCCGGAACGATTGCAGTTCTGGCTGCTCTGGCCGCGATAACGATATCGGCAGAGCGGGTTCTACATGCGCGAATTCGGGAGCGCTTCGGGCTGACCCTGCGTGACAGACTGATCCGACACATCTATCGATTGAGCATCTTCAGCCGGCAACGTGAAAGGTCCGGCGAGCTGACCATGCGGTTGGTCGGCGATGTGCAGCTGACCAGCCGGCTTTTTTGCAAGACTTTGCCGACGGCGATCAAGCATATTCTCACAGCGCTATTCACCCTGGTCGTGACCTTTTCTATTAGCGCAACGATCGGCGCGATTGCGCTCCTGATGGCTGTTTTGCTCGGTGGCATTGTCATCTGGTTTGGACCGAGACTGGCTCTGGCGGCGAGAAACAAGCGGCAGCGGGAGGGATCGGTCGCCGCACTGACGCAGGAGATGATTGGCGGTATCGAGCATATTCAGGCGATGGCGCTGGAGGACCAGTCGCGGCAGCGGTATATGCAGTTGACAGCAGCCAGTCTCGAAGCAGGCGTCGGCGAGATCATGGTGTCAGTGCGAATGGAACGTGCCGCACAGATTTTTGCCGGCACCGCCGTGGCAATGGTCGCTGGCGTTGGCGGCCTGATGGTTCTGGACCGGCAACTTTCCCTCGGCACGCTGACTGTCTGCATTGCATACATAACCCAGCTGTTGAAGCCGGTCGAAAAAATCAACGAAATCGTCGCATCCTTCTCGCGCGGACTGGCCCGCACACAGCGCCTGGCAGCAATACTGGACGCGGAGGTTGCCATTACGAATGTGGGTGATCTGGTGCCGAATACGGATATTTCCAAACTTTATTGCATCGATGTGGATTACCGGTATCCCGATGCAGTCGGTCCGGTTGTACAGAACTTTCATCATGTATTTCGCCGGGGCGAATGTACGGCCCTGGTCGGACCCAGTGGTAGCGGCAAAAGCACCATACTCAGACTTATGTTGCGTATCATCGATCCCACCGATGGCTGCCTGACTGTTGACAAATCCTGCTACACGGCACTTGCTCCGGCGTGGTTGCGCTCGCAATTCGCAGTACTGATGCAGCACGCTCATCTATTCGCTGGTACGATTCGCGAGATTCTGACAGAACTGAAGCCTTCGGCAACAGATGCCGAAATCAATAGTGTGCTCCAGAGCGTTCATCTGAATGCTCTGATCGCTGATTTGCCGCACGGCCTTGAAACACCGATCGACGAGGCCGGCGGGTGCATATCCGGCGGCCAGCGCGCACGACTTTTACTCGCGCGCGCACTTCTCTCCGATCGACCGGTATTAATTCTCGACGAACCGTTCGCCAATATCGATCCTATGTCCAAACGGATTGTCCTGGAGGCGCTCAATCGCGCAAAAGCAGACCGCATCATGATTGTGGTTACTCATGAGGGTGACCTGCTCGATATCGCGGACACGATTTTGACGCCGGACGATTGGCGGCAGCCAGCTGTCGCGGAGGTGCATGATGCCGCCGTCAGCTGCTAGTCCGCAGATCGCTGCGATTGAGGCTAAGTTTGGCGGCCGCTGGCACCAGAATCATACGGCCACTATGGCAGATGGCAGTTGCATCTTTGTATTGCAGAGAGACGGGTGTGCGCAAGACATTATGGTTCTTCGTAACGACCTGGTCGTGGCGGACTCACACGAGCTATGCATCCCCGACCTTGGTGATATGTACTGTCATTCATTCGTCGATGATCCCGCATTGCCCGGGCTCAAGGACATCCATCCGCTGTACGACCATGTGGAGGTGCTGCGATATCGCCCGGGGAAACGCGCGACACTGGCCGCGACCGGCAGCGGCGGCCGGCAGGTCATTATCAAGTGTCTCGCCAAAAACTGTGAATCTGTTTTCAATCGATTGCAGGCCGTATATCCGGAACGGTCGTCACTTGGATTCAGAGTCAGTCAACCCGTATTGCTCAATCTAGCCAGCCGAATCCTGGTCCAGTCCAGGCTTGTTGGTGAGCCTCTTCAGCCGCTGATTACCGAGGGAAAATTCGAGCATTGTGGTGCGATCGCGCGGGCTATTGCCAGTCTGCACAGTAGTGGTGTTGTGTTTCCCGGCCAGTTCGACCTGATGGATCAACAACGGCGTACGGAACGCTATGCGGATCTCATCAAGGTGAGATTCCCGGCCTTCTCGGGTGATGTCAATCATGTCATGACCCTGCTGAATCGAGCTCAGGACTCGCACGCCGGCCGCGATTACCCGTTGGTACCGATACACGGATCGTTGCACAGCCACCAGTGGCTGTGCAGCGGCGAAAGCCTGGCGCTGGTGGATTTTGACCGGGCCGCAATGGGTCATCCGGAGCTGGATTTTGCAACCTTCCTCGCCGAATGGGACTACGAACCCGAAGCCATCGCAATTCCAATCCAGAAAGATTTCGCATGCGAAATGCCGAAGGTCGATAAAGAGCTGTTGGCATTTTACAGGGCTCACAAACACTTTTCGAAAGCTTTCAAGGCCGCGAAGATTCTCAACGTACCGGCTGCCATGCGAAAAGTTTTGCGTAGCCTCGATCGTGCGGGAATCCTGATCAAGGATACAGCGCTGTGAGAACACTATTCTATGTCCACCACTCGCTAGGCATAGGGCATCTGGTCCGAATCTTGCAACTTGCAGACGCATTCGTCGAGCTCGGTCCGGTCTGCCTGATCAGCGGCGGCGAGTTTCCGGAAACGCTGAAAATAAATAAAAAAATTATTTTGAAAAGACTTCCGCCGCTGGATATGCGGCTCGACGGTAGACTGGAAAACACGAACTCCAACTCAAGCCCTGAAATGATTCTTGCTGAACGCAGTGGCCTGACCACAAAAATTGCGGCAGATTTCAAGCCCGATGTCCTGATCGTCGAAATGTTTCCATTCGGTCGAAAGAAATTCCGCAATGAGATCATTTCACTGATACGACAGGTTCGAAGCGAACCGAACTCACGCATTCTGTGCAGTGTTCGAGATATTCTGGTTACAGAACGCCGGAACCAATCAGAGTTCGACAGGCTCGTTGCACGCCGGTTGAACAAATACTTTGACGTTGTGTTAGTACACGCAGATTCCCGGTTCGTGGGTCTGGAAAAAACCTACTCGGCATACGGCGACATAAATATTCCCGTTCACTACACCGGCTACATCTCGCGTCCTTTTCTTGCTCAAGAGAATACACGCGAACAAAGAATTATCGTATCTGCCGGTGGTGGCCGCGTCGGCCGGACATTGCTCAGGACTGCGGCGCAATCTTTTGCACGTATCAAGGCGGAAACTGGTCTGGACATGCTCATCATTGCCGGACCCCTCGCCGGAAACGGATTATTTGACGGTACCGATTGCCCGGGTTTGACCATAGTGCCATTTGTTCGGGGCTTGCCACAGGTGCTCGCACGGTCACAGGTATCCCTCAGCCAGTGTGGCTATAATACGTTTACGGATATTCTTCAGTCCCGTGTGCCGTCCATTCTCGTACCTTTCGCGGCAGAGAACGAAAACGAACAATACTTTCGCGCGAAGTTGCTGCAGGAATCCGGGCGTGCGATTCTGCTGCGCGAATCGGCACTTACGACTCGTTGTCTGATCAAGGCAATTTTCCGGGCTCAAGAAACGGATACCACGTGCCGCATTAATCTGGACGGCGTCGAAAAGAGTCGTCAAATAGTCCATGGGCTGCATGTGCATGGCTAATTTCGACGCATTGAGGTGTGTACTGGACCGCAAAAGCCGTCCGACGACGATCTTTTTCCGGGATGATGATGCTGGATGGGCCAATGATCGGTTCATGGCACTCGGAGAGTTATTTTGCAGCCGAGACCTTCCACTCGATATCGCGGTCATTCCAGGGGGACTGGGCGCCGGGTGCATTGAACAGATTACGCGGCTACGGTTGTGTTCGCCGGAATTGTTTCATATTCATCAACACGGCCATACGCATTCCAACCACGAAGCCCGGGGACGGAAATCGGAATTTGGTCTGTCCCGCAGCAGGGCGGATCAACTCACCGATATTCAACGAGGTCGTGCACGGCTCCTTGACACTTTCGGTGACTGGGTCGAACCGATTTTCACTCCACCCTGGAACCGGTGCACTCAGGAAACAGCTGATGCACTCAATGAGTCTGGATTTTCGGTTCTGTCCAGAGACCTCGGCGCGATTCAACTGGATCTGGGTAGTCTTGTTGAGATGTCTATCGGGTTCGATTGGGTAAAGAAACGAAATACAGAGAAAGCGGGTGGTGCAGAGCTTGCAACCGACTTGGCAAGCCGTGCTGCGAAAGCAGACATCATTGGCATCATGCTCCATCACGAGCACTTGAACGACAGCGAGCTGGATATTTTCGACGACCTTCTGAGTATTTTACAAACAACAGGGCACGTCGAGTTTAGCTCTATGATGGAATTGGCAATCCCTGATTATGCGTGAAAGCCGTACAAAATCAGGCACCCTGTTCTTCTGGCTCCTGGGCCTGATTGGGATGCTCATCATGTCGCCCGCGCTTGCCCTCGAACAGAGACTAAAAGTGGAGGGTGTCTGGTCCAATGAACGTCTTACGGTTTACCGGATTTCACAGCGTGATCCGAGCAAGGACCCGAGACGCATCAGAGTAGCCGGTCAGATCTCGCACATAGATCGCGCCAGCCGGAAGCTGAAAATCGGTCCTGTGTGGATGGGTTGGCGTGCGGATCAACAGGCACAATTTGACAATATTGCACAAGGCAGCGCGGTCGAGATCGATGCAAACCTCAAGGGGGGTCTCGGCAGCAGCCCGGTATTTTTTGTCAGTCGCATCAAGTCAAGTGATCTGGATTCACCCGATAGCGTCGAAATTATCGGTACCGTGACGGGCACACAGCGATATGATCTGGTGAACCGAATTGATCTCTCCGGTATTCCGACCTGGGCGCCAACGCGCCTTTACTCCAACGGCCGGGCGAGAACTCGCCGTCTTGGCGACCGCAGGCCCGCAGATCAGTTCACAATTCAGCTAGGGACTGCTGAACTCGTGCTTGGCGGCGAAATAGAGGTTTCCTCGAAATACGAGGGCAACCATAACCTTGACCGCGACGGCAACGATGATTTGCTGAACGTCCAGGAAGAGGTTCAGCTGGATGCTTTTCTGTCAGTCAATGATGTCGTGTCAGCCTATGTTGAGCTGAAGATCGAGTTAGGCCAGGAATTCGAGACCTCGTTGAACAAGGTCGACGATGATAGTGAATTCAAGCGAGGCCAATCCTGGATCTATCTGGATCAGCCATTCGACTGGCCGATTGGACTTCAAGTGGGCCGGCAGAATTTTGCGGAATCGCGTGAATGGTGGTGGGATGATGATCTCGATGCGATTCGATTGTTCCTGGGCGCTGACAATTTCCGTTTCGATCTGGGGATTGCGCAGGAAATCGGGCGTGAAGACTTGCGAGCGGATCATGCCGATCCTGAGGAAGAGGATATTCTGAGAGTCCTGTCGAGTGCCCGCTGGAAGATGTCATCAGCAGCGAAAGCAAATTTTTTCTTTCTGCATCACGATGACCGGTCATCAAGTTTTTCGCCTGGATTGATCATAGCAGATAGCCGGGAAGATGAAATCGATGCACAGCTTGACTGGTTTGGCGCACGCCTGACCGGAGAATTCGATATCGGTGATACCGGTGAGGTTGAATACTGGTTAGATTCGGCGATCGTTCGCGGCGATGAAACAATCTACGATTTTGATGGCCTGGACGATTCGCTTTCTCTGGTCACGAGCACTGTTTCACGAAAGCGCAACGGCTGGGCATTAGATGTCGGTTCCAGCATCAGGTTCCCGAGCCGGTTCGAGCCAACACTGACCGTGGGATATGCACTCGATAACGGCGAGTTTCGCCAAACCGGGCTCGATGACAACAGTGACAGGTTCAATGGCGTCACTCGTTTTCGATACTATGGCGAACTCGTTCGTCCGGAGTTATCCAATATTCGAATCACAACGTTGGGATTCGGGCTGAGGTTTTTCGACAAGAGTTCGCTCGATCTTGTTCATCATACTTATCGCCAGCGAAACGCGAGTCGTGATCACTCGCTGAGAATCGACACGGACTCGAACGGCTTGTCCGGGAACCTCGGCGCAGAGTTCGATCTGGTGGCCGGGTTCAGAGAATGGAAACATTGGAACATCGAAGCCGTGGGTAGCTACTTCATACCGGGTGACGGGTTCGACTCGGATGATCCTGCGTGGATCATGGCGCTTCAAATGCGCTATAACTATTGATATCCGATGGTGTCGGGAACAAATCGTCGTTCATCCAGCAGTATTTGCCGCGCTCTTTTTCCGGGGTCCTTCAAGCCGCCTCACAGGGGGCACTTCCAATCGGTGCAGGAATTGCTGGCATATCCTGAAGTCGATGAGGTCGTCGTCATTATTTCCAACCGCTGTCGCATACTCCCGCAGACACGGCTCGCCATCGATGCTGAAACTGCACGGGCAATATGGCATCTCTATGTCGCCGAGTTCCCGCGAGTTCGGGTCGAGGTGGCTGAGCACACCGCCGTCGAACATGCATTGGAATACTTGAACCGATCTGATGCCGGCGAAAAGCTACTTTACTGCATCGGTCAATCGGACCTCACTGCCGGGGATGATCGCTTCGCCGAAATCGACCGGCTCAGCCGTGAAACCGGTGCGTCTGCATCAATTGTAACGACAGAAACCGGAACCCGATCAACCGAACTGCGAGAATTTCTGACCGCTGGAACTGCAGGGCGTAGAGACTTTTTTACACGGTTGCCTGATCATCTTTCGGATCACGATAGAGAAGCAGTCTGGCAACTGTGTCAGGCGGGTGCCAGGCCGGTCGATGAAATTGTCCGTGACAAGATTGCCGGCGTACTTCGAGCGAGGAATTTCGAAATTCGCGGGGCGTTGCGCGGTCTCGACACAGAATCTGTCGATCCCAGCTTTTCAGTGACAACGTCAGATGGTGCCGAACTGATCATAAAATATGCGGGTGATACGGTGGGCTCAGGCAACTATACGGGATCCTTTTCCCGCAAACCGCGGCAACGCCTGGCGGTAGAACGACGCGTTCTGAAACATCTTTCGGCGTGCGCTTCTCAAGAATTCAAACTCCCCCACGTAGTGTTTTTCGATAAACGCACGCGAACCCTGGCCCTCACACGTGTGTGTCGCGACGGAATTTCAATGGCCGCGCGCCTGGATCGCATGATCTCCGACCCGCGAACAGCGAAACGGATCGGAAAGTTCCTGGCGGAGCTGCATTCTCTGCCGTTGCCCGAGAACCCTTTTTGGGATACGGAACAGGCCGAGGTCGATCACTGGGATACGATTATGTCCCGCTGCTTGCGTCTGATTGACGATAGCGCCAACTCTTTCGCAACGAAACAACGCTGGCTACGGTCACTCTCACGAGGCTCCAATGGGACTCGTCGACACGTCGTTCATCTGGACTTCTGTCCCGTCAATATACGACTGGCAAGCGACGAACTCGGCGTCATCGGATTCGAACGTAGCTCGAGTCACGGCGATCCGGCGTATGATCTGGGAACGATCGTGGGACACCTGCTGGCGCATGCGCACAGAGCAAAGTGTGTGGATCTCTGTGTCGCCAATATCCGTCGCCTCCTGCGAGTGTATTCAGAAATCGTAGTTGGCGCTGGTGCAGAACGTGTCAACCGTGCAATGACGTTCGCATCGGTGACGTTACTTGAAAACGAAGACAGACGAATATCAAACCCAATGCATTCTGTGTAGGTGTGCAGGTTTCGGTTCTAATTCAAGAACATCGACTCGCGCAGTTCATCGATGGCGGTCTCGACAACTGTCACGATACTGTCGGGTCGAGCTCCAATTCAAGCCGTTTCTGGCAGATGGTATAAGCCACGGCAGCAGGACTTCCATCAGAAATAATCCAGGCCAGCAATGCTTTCGTCCTTGTTCGCGGGCCTTGGATCGCGTATTGAGCCTGTCTCTCCCGATTATTCGTCCAGATTGGTCTTATTGCCTTTTTCCGAGCGAGCGGTAATCTTTGGCCATAGTCAAATGGTTGGGAATCGTCCTCGGGTGGTGCAGCCTGTTGAATAAGACAGGGCGGTTGCTCTGAAGTGAGTCGGCGGTCTGCACCATTTGTACACGAAAATGGTTGCCTGAAGGTTGTGATGATCAAATGGGAACGACAGCGTAAGGTAAAGTCGAGTGGTAACGGGATCCGGGTGGCGTCATGATGCAGTTGTGCGAACTGATACATGAAGTTGTTGATGAGGTCATTGTGCGTGACCCGATGACCGCACGTATCAACGAGTCCCTTACGAAATTCAAGAAAACCGCCGGTGCCAGGTCAGAGATTCCCGAACAGGACAGGCCCGATAGTCGTTCGCTTCAGATTCGATCGCGATTGTTACGGAAACCGATGGTGCTCAGGTTGCCATACGCTATACCTGTCCTGATTGTTGTCGCGTTGTCGCTAGTTGGTTGCGGTGATCAACCTGATCAGCTTGCGAGTGACACTACGGGGCTCAAGGTCTATCGGCACTCGATGGATGAGGCGCCGACCAGCCTGGATCCGGTGCAGGCGGCGAATGTGTATGCGAACTTTATCGCCCGCAATGCCTACGACACATTGTTTGCTTACAAGTATCTCGCCCGGCCGTATGAACTGAAGACCAATCTCGCCGCCGACTGGCCCGTCATCTCGGCGGACGGTCTGACGTATACAATTCGTATCAAGCAGGGCGTGCGCTTCGTCGACGATCAGGCTTTTAGGGACGGTGTCGGGCGCGAGGTCGTCGCCGAGGATTTTGTCTACTCGATCAAGCGTCATTTCGATCCACAATCCAGATCGCAGGGTGCGTGGTTGTGGATCAGTCGCATCGTGGGGCTCGATGAGTGGAAATCGTCCGGGTCGGATTACTCGGTTGAAATCCCGGGGCTGAGATCGCTCGATGATCACACGATCCAGATTCGGTTGAAGAAGCCCTATCCACAGCTGCTGTTTACGTTCGCGATGGGTTTCTCGTCGATCGTACCGCACGAGGCTGTCGAGCATTACGGTCGTGAATTTGCCGTGCACCCGGTCGGTTCGGGGCCATTCAGGCTGATTTCATACGATACGTCCAAAGTTGTGTTTGAACGCAATGCGAATTTCCGACAGGAACCCGTCGATCTCGAGTTCGAAGGTTACGACCCCGAGCAGCATGCCTTTAGCGGTGTGGCGGCTATCGATGGGCGTTCGCCTCCGTTCGTCGATCGACTTGAGATCCACTTCATTGCCGAGTCGTCGTCTCGCCTGAATTCGTTCACGAAGGGTGATGAAGTGCAGTATCTTTATCTGCCGAATGAATACGTCGACCAGGTGCTTGCATCGAAGCGTCCCGTTACACTCCGACCGGCCTACGCCGAGAAGTATCACCACACCGCCGGCATCGAGGCAGCCTTTGTCTTCAATGTGTTCAATATGGATTTTCCGGAATTTGGCTATAATGAAAATCCGGAGCGTGAGCGCCGCAACAAGGCGCTGCGCTGCGCAATCAACAGGGCGTTTTCGTGGAAACAGCGTAATGAGAGTTTCTACATGAGCCTCGGTACCGTCTTCCCGGGCATCATCGTACCGGTCGCACCGGAGTTCGATCCAAACCTGTCGCGCGAGAGCGTTATTCGCGACGTCGCCGGCGCAAAGAGGCTGCTAGCGGACAACGGCTGGACAGCGGAGAACCTGCCGCCGCTCGTGTACGGTTCAAGCTCAAGTGTAAAAGATCGCCTGATTTTCGAGCAATTTCGCGCGTGGATGAAGGAAATCGGGTATCCCACAGAGAAGATTATCGTCAAGCGATACGCCACGTTCGGCGATATCAGCAAGGCCTGGAAGGAGAGTAGATTGCCATTCGTTGCGAAGGCGTGGCTCCTCGATTTTCCGGACGCGGAGAATACGCTGCAGCTTTTCTACGGCCCTAACGGCTCGCCCGGCTCAAACGATGCGAACTACAAAAATCCGGAGTACGATCGACTGTATGAACGGGCCAGCACGATGCTGCCGTCGCCCGAACGCACGGAAATCTATCACCGGATGAATCGCATGTTGCTCGACGACTGCGTTGCCATAACCGGCCTGTCACGGACGCGCATTTATCTCTGGCACAAGGATGTGATCGCGATACCGGATCGAGCGATGGTCGGCGGATTCTTTCTCAGATATGTCGACATCGCCGCCCCGGTGGCAACTACTATGACGGGGCGGCATTGAGACAGCGGACGATGGAAATACTGTAATGCTCCGTTCGCAAGCTGCTCGGCAAGAACCCAACGCCGTAGGAAATCGCCGAAGTCAGCGCACAGCTCGGCGACGATAAGCTGTTCCTGGTTCGATACGCTGGCTGCCTGTGCAAGTCTGTGACGCTGGATTTCGGCAAATCGGTGTCCTTCCTGAATATTCGTCAGATTGATCTTATTGCCTTTTTCGAAACGGCGAAGGTAACCTTTGGAGTATGCTCAAATGGTGTGGAATTTCCTGAATGTGGGCAACCTGTGCCGGAGTTTTGCCGGACTGAGTTCGGCACAGTTGTGATTTGTTATGCAAGACGCAACGGGCGACCTCGCCTTTATTACTATAAAAACAAATGGTTATGCGCTCGGTGAATAACTTCGAACCAGGTGGTCGGGAGTTCGAATCTCTCCGGGCGCGCCATTTCCCAAGGGTCTATACCGGTCACATGGTTTACATCTTATTCCGGACACATAGTTAACACTTTGTCCGGGGCGAATGGATTGGGGGCCGGTTCTATCCGGCCCTCATCTTTATCAAAGAATCCTAAATCATAATGCATGAAGCTGACCAGCCAGATTTGGTTGGCGACCTCTCTGATGCCCAGCATTTGGCCGGCGAACACGGTGCTGATGTTAATTTTGTGTCGACCAAAGCAGATGCGTCCGCAGCGAGTGACCCGGATGGTGCGATCATGAAACGGGTAGTCAGGCTCGGGCGGTGGCTCATAGACGCGAGCTGAAGGTGTATAGAGGTCACCGGGGTAGGCGCCGCCCAATGCCTGGTGCGGACGCTCATTGTTGTAAACCCCGATGAATTGATCAAAGCGTTCCTGTTGCTGCAGGAAGTTGAACGAGGCTGGTTTGGTCGCCTCCTTTTTAAGAGTCAGGTGCATACGCTCATGGCGTCCATTTTGTTCGGGATGCCCCGGCTTGATGCGTTGGATGTTAATGCCAAGACGCAACCACCAGACCGAGAGCCTGGATAAGCCGAACAAAGCGTTGCCGGAAGCAAAGGGTACGCCGTTATCGGTACGGATTGCTGTTGGCAGGCCAAAGTCCCTGAAAGCACGCTCAAAAACGGAAAAGGCGAAGTCGGTGCGGGTGGAGGTGAGGCCTTCACAAGTCAGCAGGTATCGTGATCGATAATCAGTGATGGTCAGTGGGTAACAGTACTGCTTGTTGCCGAGCATAAACTCACCCTTGTAGTCGGCACACCAAAGGCCATTGGGTTCGTGGGCACCTGTAAGCGTGGTGCCCTCAGCCTTGTGGCGCCGCCTCTTACGGCGCTTGACCAGACCATTGCGATCCAACACGGCGTGTATGGTACTGATCGCCGGCGGTCTGATCATGGGGTATGCACGAACCAATTTATCGCGGATCTTCGGTGCACCCCAGGACGGGTGCTCCTTCTTGATGCCGAGAATGGTGCGTTCAACCTGGAAGGGTAGCTTGTTGGACTGTCGATAGGGCCTGCGGCTACGGTCATTGAGACCGTCAAGACCACAGTCTTTGTAGCGATTGAAGATCTTGTAACCGGTGACCCGGGAAATGCCAAACTCCCGGCACAGCGGTGACATCTTCTCACCCTCTAAAAGGCGAGCAATAAATCTGAGACGTTCATCCATGGGTTTACACTCATTCCAAGGCATCCGGGATCTCCCCCAAATGCGTAATGTGTAAACCATATGCCCGGTATAATCTGTAAGCTATCTGTCAGGAAGCACAAAGACGACATAGACCACTCCATACCACTACAGACCGCATTGGCATGTGGTTTTCTTTCTGCTGTGGTCTGTGATCGGGCCTCGTTGGGTCACAACCAGGTCACAAAGAATATAAAGAAATCAGGGTCTCGATAATCTTCGACTCGCAGCAGATAGTTCGGACTTGATCGTTCAGGCAGCGTCAGATCAGATTACGTCCGCATGACTGTTTTGCGCCTGTTAGCAGACGGTCAAATCATGATGAATTGATGCTTCTAACCGTCAGGTTCCGGCCAAAAGCCGACATTCGGGCTGATATATATGAAATATCTGCCATTGGGTGGGTACGTCATCAGTTCGGGAAGATGAGATTCTACCATTGAGCTACACCCGCTTTAAGGCGTTCCGACTGATACTACAGTGGAAACGGTTGGGTGGGAATGTGAGGTGGGAAGGGAATGGCATCTCCCACGGAGGATGCCCGAGGTGCAGAGCCAGCTTGTTGCATGGCGGTTTCGGTCTCGAGCTAGTTACTCCCTTACGCAAGACTCGCTATTAGTTAGAACAAAGCGCATAGTCAAGGTCATTTGAAAAAATGGGAAATACAGCTACATAGGAGATCCAAACTAAATACGACACAGGTAGTCTGACTGTATGTGTTAAGAAGCATCTGTATAGATCAGTTATCTGCAGGCTCATAATAATGGGACAGCAGAATGGACGAGTTCATAGGTCCGATTGCGCAGCAATCTGAAGCAGATGATTCTGGGGGCGAACGGTTCCTCGAGCCAATCCACAAGGAGTGGGTCGCTACTCTGGATGCAATTCGCGATTGTGTTTTCGTTCTTGATGCCGACTATCGACTGCTACGTATAAACCATGCATTCGCAAAACTTTCTGGGCAGAAGTACAACAATTTTATGGGCCAAGCCATCGGTGATGTCCTCCCTTGGCTCACGATCCGTGACATCCACCTCAATGACAGCAAAGTGGTTTCTCCCGAAGGACGGATCTTTCGACTACGCAATTTTAAGAAAAACAGTCGTATGAACGGCTGCGTCTATATTCTGGAAGAAGTTACTATCGAGTCAGCGTTACAGTTGGCCAATGAAAAATACAGTACGGATATAGCAAGCTCATTAATCGAGACAGTGAATTCGCTCGCGAAAGCTCTGGATACACGGGACCCTTACACTGCTCAGCACAGCATAAGAGTTGCAAACCTATCGCGAGCTATTGCATACAGGTTGGATTATAGCGATACAGAGGCTCAGGGTATCTACTACGGAGCTCAAATTCATGACATTGGCAAGCTCACCATTCCCACGGGCATTCTGAGTAGACCAGGCAAACTATACGAGGCAGAACTCAACCTTATCAAGATGCACTGTGAAACTGGTTATGCAGTGGTCAAGGGGCTGCAGTTTCCATGGCCAGTGCACGAAATCATACTTCAGCATCATGAACGCCTGGACGGCTCTGGGTACCCTCACGGATTGAAGGGCAAAGAGATTCACGAGGCAGCTCTCATCGTCGCGGTTGCCGATGTGTTCGAAGCAATGTCCGCTCATCGTCCCTATCGCGCAGCATTGGGTCGCGAAGCTGCTCTAGAGGAAATTCAAGTGGGCGCTGGAATAAAGTATGACAGAAATATTGTCGATGCCTGCCAGGATTTGACTAACGATATGCTGGCACTTTATCCCGATGATTTAGACAAAAGCGTGAGAACCTGAAGTGACTATCACAACCGTGGAGCGTAAAGAGGACTAGTCCGCTTTGGGTCGGCACGAGTCGGATCGCTGCTAACCAGTGACTGTGGTTCCAAGTTAATTTAATCAGGCATATTCAGTGTTCCAATGCGTACTGTACATCACTCACCTTATGTATCTTTTTTACTGCTGGAAAGCAGTGTCCGATTGACGGCCCGATAACGCCAGGAAATCCGGGCCAGGTTCAACCATAAAAGCAGGCAGGAAAGGCCAAACATTACTCCCGCCGCGTGGGTAAACCATGCAGGAAAAAATATGGAGAGAATAATCATGGTCAGGAAAACCAGGTGAACTGAAAACTGCAGCTTCGATGTCCTGTCCGGCAGCAGCTCTTTCATATTGGGTATTTTGACCGTCATGCACATCAGAGTAAGTTGCCGGTTCTGCAGGTGAAACCAGGTGAGAAACGGCACAATTTTATAGAGCATGCCATTGAGCAGCGAGAGTCCGGCGCCGGCAATCAGTCCTATACCCAAGAGGAGATCAAATTGGGGTAGTTCTTTCAGGGCAGGTGCAAAGTATCCGGATATCCATAGTAAGGCGCACACCAGTATCGACCCCAGGCCGGTGCGCCAGAAAAGGAGGGTGACATCAAAGACTCGTCGTCTGCGACGATGCTGTAAGAGTAGGGTTACCGATGCAAACAGTATGTATCCGCAAATAATGATGCCTAATGATGCTGGCACAACGAATGCCGGCAGCTGATATTGAGTAACCACAATTTTTAGAGCCGACCAGAGAATAAGAAAAAACAACAGTGTTCTTGTCAGCCATCGTTTTATCCATGCCGGATATTCAGGCGTTACCTGAAACATGGGTACTACCTGGTAGGCGATACCCACAACCAACAGGGCAACCCACCCCAGTAAACCCCAGGTCAAGTGGATATCAGCAAACAGCAAAGTATCCAGCTGGATCCATCTGGCCCTGCCCGCAATCAGCATCACACCTAATCCTGCTGTTACGACCAAGGACAGGATTGCCATCCGCATACCGTTAATCGTGGCACTGGTTGCCTTGACCCGCCATAAAGCAATGGTGACTGCCAAAATAAAAATGCCAAACCCGGCGGTCAAGAGTAGTGCTGCTGCTTCCAGCCAGAAGGAGGCATCGGTTAGAAATCCCGCCACCAGTAAAGTGGTGCCCAGAGTTAGCAGTAGATGAACGAGGGTGCCCACAAGATGTACTCGAGGCACTGGGGAGCCGGCAATTACAGGCAGCATTTGCAGTATGGCGCCGCACATAACCAGGGCAAGAAACCCGAGCGTGAGTAGATGGGTCAGTGCCAATGTTGCTGTTTCCCACCGGGAGAACAGTGCCTCAGGTCCATAAATTATGAGCAAAAAAGCCGCACCAAGACCGAAAAGTGGCGCTGTCAGAAAAAAACGCAACGGGATGGAAAGCGGGGGTGCCTGATCAAGTGAGAGATTGGCGCTGTGTAACATGCTAATAACCTGCCAGTTCAGAATCGTGCAGAGTGAGTTGCACTTTGCACAGCCGCTTGAGCTACCGTGTCCTGCTGGCGCCAGATATAGATCTCAAATGCAGCATTACTGTGACCCGGTACGGTAAGCCGGGAAAAGCCCTGCTTTTCCAGCAAGGGATAGAGCAGATGCGGTTCCCGACGGTGGATAACCCGAAGGTAATCCCCTTCACTTAGTTCCATGATCGCGGCCAGGGTGCGATTTAAAGGTTCGCAGGGCTCGAGCATGCTGACATCGAGAGTTTGTTCCATAAAAAAATAGACCCGATACTTTTATAGTTATGTCTTTATGTCCTGCATTTCCTGCAGCACATTTTCCACCTGCGGCGCCAGGACCTGATCTGCCATTTGGTAAAGCATCTGCTCCTCTTTCATATTGTGCTGTTGGATGATCATCATCAGGGTTTCGGCAAGGCCCAGATAGGAATCTTTATTTTGTTGTTCTACTGCATCGCTCATGTCGGAGAAAAGCTGCCGCATCTGCGTATGCTCCATTTTCATTATCTGGGTAGGCCCCATGGTTTGACCGGTTTGTTGCTCGAAGGCTGGAAACAGCACTTCCTCTTCCATATGAAAATGTTGCTCCATGGCCTGATGAAATTCCTTGAAGCTGGTGGCTCCTTGTTCCCAGTCACCATTTGCAATAATTTCTTCTGCCCCGGTAAACAAATCATCACAACGGCGATGATCTGTACTCATGGTCTCGGTTATATTTGACATGGGTGCTTTGATCCTATTTCTGAGTCATTGAGAGTCGGGCACTTTAGCCTTTTTTGACGGTCCTAGTCACGAGAGTTGAGGTATCCTAATGAAAAATCATGCTCCCTCTGAGGATAAATAATGAATACAGCTGGAAATACCCAGAAGCGTAGTCTCGGCATGAAGATGCTGGCCAATATGTTGCAGCGATTCATACAGAAGGGCACGCTGCGGGTGATTGAATTT
>Ga0233412_10000800_pt1 | contig 17605 bp, 25 predicted proteins | sample Na_anoxic_4_MG_FD_180667 | JGI IMG/M metagenome (GOLD analysis project Ga0233412, IMG submission 180667) | Seawater microbial communities from Saanich Inlet, British Columbia, Canada - Na_anoxic_4_MG | ecosystem: Environmental > Aquatic > Marine > Inlet | place: Canada: British Columbia...
TATTTTCTATTAAAAGATTATGTATTATATGTTGGTATATTTCTATATGTTCAAGTAATATATCACAAGACATACACTCTTTTTGTTCTTTAAGTCTACTTATTTGAGTATTAGTATAGTTAAATACTTCTTTTTCATGTCATTTAATAGCTTCTTGCATAAATTATTGATTAATTTCTAACTTCATTTTTTGCCATAATTCATTTTGATAAGCACTCATAACAAATCTACAATCTTCAACTTTTAAATGTATTTTATTTTCATCGCAATCTCTAAAAATAATATCATATAGTTCATTAAGAAAATCCTCCATAGGGAAGTTGTTATTTATCCAATCTCCTACCAATCATACTGGACTAGTAAATTGATTTAAAAATACTGTATATTCCTCACTCCTTCTTCATAATTCAGTAGCAATTTGTTTTTTAATTATTTCTTTTCTCTCTCTTAAATTATTTTTTTCAAGTCTTTTTCTAATAAAATCTAGTTTTTTTTCAGATGTTAGCCATACTCTAGCTTTTGCAACTTCTAATATTTGTTCGTTTGTAAGTTTAGTTTTTCATACTGCTTTTGATATTTCCCTTTGTATCGCTTTAAAGTTTTCATCATCTTCAAGAGAATGTTTTTGAAAAATATTTATAAATTTATGAAAACCATTTCTTGTTTCTGCAATTGATTTTTCAAATCCCTCTTTATTTTCAGTAAGCATTCTATCAATATTTCTTTGGTTTTGTTTTAAATTCCACCAAAGCAAAGGATATAATAAAGCAACTGAAAGTATCTCTTGCCCCCAAGAAGCCATAGTATCTGCCATAATTTTATTTTTTAGAATAATCAGTTAAATATCTCCTTGCAACATCAAAAGTTGTAGAGAGTAATAAAGCATAAATAATTTTATAATCAAAATTTCAGCTTTCTATTTGGCTCATAAACATAAGAATAACAGGACTGTAAATAATTACAACCTGTCTTGCTATTCTTTTATAATCTTCAAAACCTAATTCAAATCTTTTAGACATAATATTATAATTTAGATATTAAAATATATTTTTCATTTTCAGCCTCTATATAAAAATCATCAAATAAATTAGCTTTTTCTTTTATCTTTTCAGCCATTTCTAAAGCTGTTATATTTCTAACTTTTGCAAGCTTTGAAATATATTTACTTTTTTTTCAAGAAATTATATTTTCAGCTTTTTTTAATTTATCAGAAAATCTTTTAATTTCTTCTGTTGGATATTTAGAATTAAAATCAGAGATTTTTTTATTAAAATCATTATTTATTTCTATAATTTTATTCTGTTTAATATTCTCTAAAATTTTTATTTTATATCAAAGTATAATTTTTCAATTATTAACTGAAAATTTTACTCATTTATTAATCAAAAATCTATCTTCATTTGATAAATTAAAATCAATAAATATATCTTTATTATTTTTTTTAACTAACTTTATTTCATTATCTGGTATCATCGTTAAAGAAAACTTATCTCAATTTTTAATAATTATTTCCATAATATTTTTATTAATTAATAAACTTGTTGAATTAATAATCTAAATCAACTCATTAAACTTCAATTACTTCATAATAATATATTTAATGAATTTGTTTGATGATTAACTTTGACTGTATTATTAGCATTAGCACTATCCCAATAATTCCATACTTCAATTTCTCATTCATCAGCAATTGTACTACCCCAATAATCTAAATCTCAAAATGTATCTCAAAATTGGTGTCATCTAAATTGTCAATGTCAAGCTAAAAATACTTTATATCTTCAACTTATAACATCTGCTTCTGTTAATCAAAGATTATGTGTAAATGTGAATACTGTATTATTAACTCAAACTACAGCTTCACTTACATATATATTACTAGGATAACTAGCTGGTATATTTACTAATTGTCCTTCAAATTCAAATACATCTAAAGTAGAATTATAAATAAGAGTAGCTATTCAACTTACTCACCAATCTAAATTATCTAAATCCACGGTTCATTGTTGTTTTTTTACTGCCTTTGCTCATAAACCATTTATATTAAGTGTACAAGCTCCAGTATTTGCTACATCAGCTTTAACTTTAAATTCTAATCAATCTGTATAAGTTGTAATTCAAGAAATAGTTATTTCATAGGCATCAGTTCAAGTTGTACTTGCTGAATATGTTAAACTTGATTGCCTTACTTCATCTTTTTTAGCTAATCAAAGATTATATGCATCTTCTGTAATATATTGACTTAAAAAATCTCAATCAGCAAAAGAATATGCATTATTTGCTCTAACTTTTGGGCTTGCACTTTCATCTTGTACACAAGTTTCACTTGCTCTAGTAATTGTTAAAATATCCCCAGTTATATTTGTAACTGTTATTATTTCCCTTTTTGTAACTACTCAACTTTCATAGTGTTCAAAAGTTAAATCAAAAGGGAATACTGTTGGGAATAAAGCAGCCTCTCCAGTATTTACTACAATTGAAGTATCACTTGCCCCATATCCTCAAACACATTGTGTTCTAGCATTATTATATAACATAGTTTTTATTGGTTATTAAATATTTCATTAGCAAAGCTATATGCTTTTTCTAATTGTAATGTTGCCTTTTCATAAGAATAGTCAATTTTCACGATTTGTAAATTATTTATTGCATATCCAGTATTTCTAACTTTTAAAGTATCTCAACATTTTATAGTAAAATAATCATATTTATTATTTACTATTACTTCAATTTTTTTCTTTTCATCTGCATTTTCAACTAAATAACTTGCTCCATATTCATCTGCTGTTGTAACATTTACAAGTTCACTTGATTTATCCAAGTATTTTTCTTTTACTCAATATGTAGTAATACTTCAAGCATCTGTATAAGTTTTAGTTCATCAAGTATATTTTAAAATCAAAGTATTTACTATTTCCCTACCCTCCTCTGTAATAACTAAATTATCAACATCTTTTTTTGTAGTCAATTTATGATTTATATATGCATTTTTATCTCTAAAATATACTTTCCCATCTATATCTATATAAAATTTCAATCAAACAGTATTTGAAAGCTCTCTAAGGCATTCTAAATAATTTTTGTTATTATATACCAAATCTATTGTTCAAATCGTTGTAGGGATACTTCCTACATCGTATGATAATATATTTGTTCAATACTCTGTATTAAAATCATCAATAATATCTTTTGCAATATTACTTGCAATATCCGAATATGTTTCTGTTTTTAATAATCTAGTCATTAATCAACCATATCATACCATAATTAAATCTATATTTTCAACTGTACTTCAATAAGTTTTTTTAATATCTAAAATACTTCAAGTAAAAATATGTGTTCACTTAAAGTAAATTTTTAAAATATCTCATATAGTAAAATCAGTATTTGTAATTTTTAAATCCAAAGTCAAATTCATATTTCAAACTGCACCATTAATATCAGCCGAAAAATTACTTATATCTTCAACTTTTTTTAATGATATAGTTTCTTGATAAACTAAAGATTTATTGTAGACTTTTATATTATACATCTATACATAATTTTTACGATTTAAAATAATAGTATCTAAGTTAAATGTTCCAGTAATTGTATAATTAAAAAAATTACTACCTATAGTCATTTCAGGGAATGTTCAACTATAATCAATTTCAGTTCCATTTAACTCTACTGTTTTTTCTTCTCAATTTATATATATAATATCTCAATCAGTTATTGTTTCAGTAATTGTGATAGTATTATCTCATAATTCAATATTAAAAGCTGTAACAGTTGCAGTATTAAATATCATATATATATTTGGATCTGTTCTTGCTATACCTTCATTTGTTATTTCTTCAGAAAAATTTGTAGTCTTTCAAGTAATATTTGCACTTTGATAGCTATCTTTATACCAAAAAGGCTCTAAACTTTCAAAGGTTAAATCCATAGTTAAGAAAGTTAAATTGTAGTGATTAAATATTTTTGGATTTGAAGTACAATTTACTTTGATTTTTCTATATTCTCAATCAGCCCTCATCCAGCTTAAAGTACTTTCTTCTTTATATATTTCTTTTCTAAATCAATCCAACCTACTTAAAAAATCAGCCTCACTATCTCCCTTAATAGTGACTTGCATTGATATTTCCCTGCCTCTTTTAAAATTACTTAAAAAACCTCTACCATCAATTTGTGGATTATCAAAACTAGATACTTCTGTTATTGTATCATCTTGAATATTTGCAACACTTATATAAGCATTTTGTAGTCATAAATTATTAATTACTACATCATCAAGTGAGGCTGTAGCTGGTACACTTCAACTTGCAAGTGTTGTAGAATTTAATGTGCTTTCATTTAACATATTTTTTTAATTAAGATATACCATATTTTTGCATTTGTAAACTATTTGTAAGGCTTCTTTGGATTTTTTCAATCAATCTATTTTCATCAGCTTCATTATTTACAACAACACCTCACATATTAATATTTATATTTGTTGATCCTCATAGTTTATTATTTGGAGTGACAAATCCATTCCCTCACATCGTTACTATTTCTGGTCCTTTCTCTCATACCAAATATCTTCATCAAGCATTCACAGGTCCACCTGTTGCTCTAGTACCATCTAATCATAAAACAGTCTGTACATTTGCTCATACATTTCAAATTGCATTTGCTGCTTTATCTTTAAAGGAAACTATTTTATCAAATCAGGCTTTCACTATATTTATTGCATTTGTAACAAAAGCAATCATTTCTTCTATAATTGCAACAACTGTATCTTTTATAGATGTAAAAACTGCAATAGTTGTATCCTTAACTGCTGTCCATACTTCTCAAATCTTAGTCCCCATAAATACAAAGGCATCTCAAACCTTCCAACTAAATATAACAACTTCTGCAGCAACAGTTCAAAGCATTTCTCACATTTTTGAAAGAAACCAAATAACATTTCAAATCCATTTTCAAATAGTTTTAAATACTTCAATAGTTGTGATCATAGTATCTTTTACACCTTCAATATTTTCTTTATTTTCTGCCCATAATTTTATACTTGTAGATATATCAGTAATTACTGGAGCCATAACTTTCAATAATTCATTCATAGCTGGAATAAGAGCAACTGCAATACTTTCTTTGGCATCTTTCATAGTTGCACTTAATATTGCTTGTTGTCTTGCTAAACTATTTCCTCATTCCTCAAAAGATTTTTGTGCATCTGTAGATTTTTCAAAGATTAATTGTTGTGTTGCTGTGGCTTTGGCTTGTTGTAATTGTACCCCTGTCAATTCTTTAGTTCAGTTTTCTAGTAGTCTTTGTTGTACATCTGCTTCACTTATAGATATTCAAAGTCCTTTTAATTGCTCTCTTTCTCAAAGCATTGCTTTTGCAAGTATATCTCAAACCTGACTTGCTGTATATTGTCCAGCACTCCATTCACTTAATGCTCCAGATAATCAAAGTAAATCTCCAGTCATTTTTGTTGCTTCTCCTCTAGCAAATCACATTGGTATTAATAAATCTTGAATACCTGCCCCAGCCTTCAAAAATTCTGTTTGTGTTAGTCACATACTATTAGCAGTTTCTTTTGCTAATTGTTTAATATCTCAAATATATTCTCAAAATACTACACCAGCTTTTTTTTGTACTTGCTCTATTTGTGTACCCATATCCAAAAATTGTTTTCCCATCACTCAAATAGCAACTGTCGCAACACCTGCTCAAATACCTATTTTTTTAAATGTTTCAGCATTCTTTTTTCCAAAATCTGATATACCTTTACCAGTTTTAGCTGCTGTTTTTCTTATTCCTTTTAGTTGTTTTTCAACTTTTTTTAATTCTTTACTTGCATAATCTTGGGCTTTTATAACAAGTTCTAAAGTATTGTTTGCCATATTTATAAATTATATGTTATTAAAATAAGTATATCTAAAAAATCGTTTTAGTAAATAAAAACACCCCTTGTTATTTTGGAGTGCTTTTTTGTTCAGCTCTTTTGCTATCAATAAATTGTTTTTTCCTTTCCAACATAAGTATCTGAAAATCTAAATTTATTTTATAAGTATCTTGCTCATCCAGTTCACTAGGTGTGCAGTGATATAATTCTTTTATAAGTAAAAAATCCACATATTCTTTTGGAGTTTCTCATCAAGAATTAATACAAGATTTAATCTTTTGTATCACTGCCTGATCAGGGAGTAGTTTTGATTTTATTTATTTCATTTAAAAGTTTTTCAAAATCTTCTTGTTTCATGTCATCAATCTCATCTTGACTTTTTCAAGTCATTTCCATAACCAAATAATCATTTCCTTTTTCAGCATTATTTGCTGCAATTTTAAATTGCCCATCAGTTCAGACTTCTGCACCATCCAATAGAATAGCATTATACTCTCTATTAATTTTCCTAGTAATAAATTCTTTCATAGTTGTTTGTTTATGAAAATAAAAATATATCCCTCATTGTGAGGGTGGTGGGATAAATCCCTAGAATGTTTATTTTTTTTAAAGGGGTGCAAACAAACAAGCACCCCATATAATTAATATTGTGCTGACTGAGTATTTTGAATATAACCAGTAATCATTGCTGTGTCAGATATACTATATCCTCATTCAAATCAAACTGTTTGTGTCATTATAGCATTATTATCAGTTCCTCTATCCCACTCTGTAAAGTTAAGGTTTGCAAAATCAAAGTTAATTTCTGCTTTTTCAGTTGCTCCAATTAAACTATCTCCTGTTATAGTGATCCTCATTGCTTTATTAGTTCCATCAGTTACATAATCTTTGAAAGTATCATCATCAAATAATGCTTCAAAATCTCCAGTTAGATCTAGCTGTTGGTTATGCATAGTATTTGGTTCTAGACTTCATACTTTGTAAACAGAAGCAACATTTTTTGCTAATTCAAAGTTTACTGTTTGTAAAGCAACTGCACTTGCAGCAGTTAATCCAGCTGTATCAGTTGCAAATTTAACCGTCATATTTGCTACCTTAAAATAATTTTCAGAAGCAAAGGCAACTGTTTCTCCAGTTGTAGTATTTACTGCTTTTCATTTAAATAATCCAGAAAAGTTTACAACACTTCCAACTTCTGCTGCGATACTTAAAGTATCTAGTAAATTATATAAAGCTAAGTTTTGAGTAGTTCAATCTGTAACCATTGAATAACTTTTGTGATCATTACTATTCAATACTGTAAAACTATGTTTATATACTCCAGTTTCAACTGTTGCTGGTGTTGTAGAAGTTCAAAAAGCTGCCGTCATTAGATGTCAAAAAGTTTCTTGTCATACCCAACCCTCAACAGTTGTTTCACTTTCTGCTTTTATTAATTCTTGACCATTACTTCATTCTATTCTACCAATCCCATTTTCATTTTTAACATATTCGTTAATTGGTTTTACAAAAGGACTTGCCGTAAGTGGGATCCAAGTATATGCACTTGCTTCTGTACCTGCTGTTGTTTCTTTTCATAATCAAAGAGAAACTAGTCTACCTATTTTATTGCTCATAGTATTTTATTAAGTTTTAAAATTGCAGTTTTTAAATCTTCTGCCAAAATTGTTTTGTTTTGTTTAGGGAAGTAAAATTTTTTTAATTTTACTTTCTCTTTCTTTATCTTAGTCATAATTGCAAATTAGTAAATTAAATTTCTTCTCACATTTCTAAAGTAACATCTACATTAGCTGTTTGTGTTGGATTTTCTCTTTCCATTGTAATTATTAAATAATCTCATTCGCTTAATACAAAATCAATTAAATCACTAGGTAAATCAACTTCTGCACTACCGTCTAATTGTACTCTTTTACTCCATAACAATTGACAATTAGCAGTTGTAATAGCAGTTGCTACTGTATCAAATTCTATTCAACTACCTTGTTGTGCATCTGAAAAACTAGCACCAGTTATAGCTGTTCAGTCCCTAGTAATATATGCTTTCATTCTTGATTTTTGGTCTGAACTTCAAGTCACTCTTAATGCTAATACATCTCTAGTATTTGGTAAACTACTTAATGTAGATTTTATATGAGCTATTATAACTGGATAACTAGCTGTAGTCACTGCTTTAGTTATTGCATTTGCTACTGAAACATAAGTTGCCCCGTCTCTTTTTCCTCACTCTGTTGATATATCTACACATCATAATCTTATTTCTACTTGTGTTCAGTCTGTATTTTCACAATATACTCCAGCACTAATTGCAGGATTTGCAATTGTTAATTCAGTATTATTTCATAAAAAGTTAGTTTGATATACTAATTTTTGATTTATATAGAAATAATAATCTCAAACACCTCTCCATTGGAATTGTATATCATATAAAGTTCAATTAGCTAAATCTGCCGTACTTATTAATCAAGCTAAAGTTACATCTATAACTTGTTTTACTTTTTCAACACTATCATCTAAAATAACTGCATATAAAACTCAATCCTCTAATTGAAAATAACATCAAGCTATTGTATTTTTAAATCCCAATTGTCTTATTCAAGTTGCTGTAGGTACTGGCATAAATCAAGCTGTACTGAATAAATGTCATCTATTTGGTTGGTATCTTGGGTGTCTTTTACTTCTTAAGAAAGCTGTATCTCATAAAGTAGTTCAAGATTTAATACTTCAATGTCAAGCATCACTCGTTATTCTTGTACTTGGTAATATTTCAACTCAATCTTCAAAAGTAAGCCATAATTGACTAGGTATATTATAAGTCCATAATCAATGAAATAAACTAAAATCTAAAGTTGTTTTAGGTCTACCCCACACATCAGAAGTAATATCAGAAGTTACACCATTTCATCAAGGTCAAGAAGTAGTTTTTAAACTTCAATCTATATTTACTTGTGCTACTTTTGGTTCTCAATTATATTCTCATCAAATTAATTGTTGGTTTGTAATATCTAAGCTCATAATATTTTAATTAAATTATAGAATTTGTTGCTGTACAAGTACATATTATATCAAAAGTTCTCATTGGTTGTTGGTCATCTAACCAACCCCAAGTCACTCCAAAATTAATATTGCACACAGTTCAATTCAATGTTATGTTTTCTCTTTTCCTAAGTTCAGCTAATAGTTCATCTGCAAGAGTTCTCATTCTTGCTTCCATACTTTCAACTGACTTATTTTTATCAACTACCCTGATCCTGAAAGGTACAGTATCCATATTTGTTACAGTGTCTAGTGGTATTTCTACGATATCTAATGGTGTTATAGTTGCACATGGTACACTGTTGTATGTTTTTACATCATAATTATAAACAGAAGCCAATTTTGTAGTTGCTACAAGGCTATTTATAATTGTATACAGTTCATTACTTATTTCTGAAAACATTTGTTATATTTTTAGTAAATATTTTTTTAATTTGATTTGCACTACTTTCCAGAGCTCTTTTCATATAAAATTTTCTACTTGGGTTTTTCTTATTTACATATTCTCTGACTTTTGCATATTTTACATTAGTTCAAATCAATCATGTATCTTTTTTAACTTCTGTTGTTATACTCCTTCTAAGGTTTCAGGTCTGGTATGGAGCATTTCTCACTGCTTTTCATTGTACTAGTAAAGTACTTTGTATCAAGGATTTTTTTATACTTCCTTGTAGATCATAGTTTTGTATCTTGGATGTAACAGTAAATTTAATCATAAGTTCTTAGTATAGTGGCTTCAATATGTTTTCACAACATATCATCAAATAATTTTGTACCTTTTACTTTATAGTCATTTCCATCTTTATCAATAATCATATCTCATATAATAATATTTGTGTTATCTGAAAAAAGCACAAAGACATCACTTATATTTTCTCAGTCCACATTTACGACTGTATCAAACTCTCACGGCTCTATATAACAAGACAAGCCAGTAGTTAAGTCTGTATAAGTACTTTCTCCACTGACTTCTGCCCATCTTTTTACTGTAATTGTATTATTGGTTGTTGCTAGCATATTATTGTATTTTTAATATATTTTTTTAGTCAAACTCAATTTGCACCTTCAAGTATTCCTTTTATAGCTTCTGTATCTTCATAAGTTATACTTATTTGTCATTGAGTAAAACTTTTTATTCAGCTTGTTTTTCTTGAATTGTATAAATAAGAAACTATGTCATAAACTACACCTTTTATTGCATCTGGAATTGTAGCAAAACCATAATTATAAGTAAATGTAATTTTATTAAAAACTGTATCAGTATTTATTGGTGCAAATTGAAAAGTTAGTTTTCTTCCTTCAATATTTGTTTGTCAAACTACTGCATTTCAATTTACAAGAGTTAGATTACTTGGATTTAATTCACTCAAAAAATATTCAATTTTTCAAGTATAATCTTGTGTTTCCTGGTAAGTTGTTTGGGCATTTAAAGTTGTAACCCTTAAAAAATTATTTATGTATGCAGTAGCTATCCCATTTAATACTGCAAGCAGTGTGTCTTCTCAGCTAGTTCATAAATAAGTGTTTAGTTCTGCTTCTGTAACATAATTTCCCATTTTGTTTATTTCTTAGAAAATACTTTTTTATCTTTTTTAACTTCTTTTCTTTTTTTTGCTTCTACTGAAACTCCAAAAATATTTCAATATGCTTTTGTAACATATAATCATTCAGCTTTTGAAACTTCAACTATTTCTCCAGGTTTTAAATCTTTTTTATTTCAAAAAACTGCAGTTCTTTGAGTTGCTTCACTCTTATTAACAATAAACATAATTTTTAATATTAAATAATAAATTATATATAAGCACTAACCGAAGTTAGTACCTATAATAATCTGTTATATAGTAACATTGATTAATGAAGCCACTGAGTCAGTGTCTTTTATAGTCATTGCAAATCTAGTATGTGCAGATATTCTGAATTGATCTAAGTTAGGTAAATACTCAACATTAGTTTTCAGTTCTCTTTTGAAACCAGTTATGATATCATCTCTGTATACTAATACAGCAGTACCAAGAGTATTGTTACCTGCAGTAGTAGAAACTTTACCATCAGCTTCAGTATTAGGTGTATCTCAGTTTGTTACAACTTCAATTCCATCTATTGCTGAAAGTGTACCATTTACAAAAGTTGCAGCAGTTCCAAATTTTTCAATAGTTTCAACTTGTGTTAAACCTAGTAATTTGTAATAAACATCTGCTGACAAAATCCATAATAGTTTTTGTGGATTTAATCCTTTTCTACCTAGTAATTTTCTAGCAGCTCTGAAATCAGTACTATCAAGAGTTCCAGCATTTACTGTTTTTGAGTTATCTATTGCAGCTTTTCTCATACCATTTAATTGTAAGTAGTATGTTCCAGCAGTTGGTGCAGCATCATCAAGATTTACATTACCAGTTGCAGCTGTAGTAGTATCACCATTAATCATTACTTTGTCTAATAGTTCAACATAAGCAGCAGCAATTTTACCTTCAACAAAAGGTCTGATTGATACTATACTATCTTCATCTAGTTCTCCAGATAAATATGTTATAGCTGTAAACTTTTTAGATGTAAGAGTGATTGAACCAGTACCAGCATTTGAACTTGTGTATTCAGTTCCAGGTCCAGCTGTATTTTCAGATGTTCCATAGAATGTTGGATCTGCTCCCTCAGTTGGAATTTCAAAAGTTCCAGTAGGCATAGTTATTGGAGTAGGTAGTTTTGATAATACACTTTGTGCATCTCTAACTTTTTGTAGAACTGTACTTGCCATACCAGTATCTATAAAATCAGCACCAGCACCACTTTCAGCAGTATCCATTGCATCTCCTTTTACTTCCATTTTTGTGTTAAGAGCTTTCTTAACTAGAGCTAATTTTTGCTCATCTGTCATCTCAGTTTTCATAATTTTTAAAATTATAATATAAATTAATAGTTTTCTTTTGCTTCCATTAGTTGTTTAACCAGTGGATCTATAACAGTTTTCTTTTCAGCCCCACCTAGAGAAGCCAGTCCTCTTTTTATTGGCATTGCTTCCACTACTCACTTTATTTCCTGTGTTCTATCAGATAACTGTATTAGTGTATCTAAAAGGCTACCCACAAGTTCCTTTTGTTCTGCAAGCTCTTTTTTCATAGCTTCAAAACCTTTTTCTAATTCTTCAAGCCCAGCTTCGTTATTTTCAACTTCTTCTGTTTCAGTTTCTTCAGTTTCTTCTGCATTTTCAGCAGTTTCTTCTGTTTCAACTTCTTCAGCTTCAGTATCTTCAGCAGACTTTTCATCTGCACTTTCAACTTCATCTGGATTTACTGTATTAGTTCATTCAGTTATTTCTTCTTCTTTTTTTTCTGTATCTTCTTCTGTTTCTTCAAGTCCATCTTCTCCAAGTACTTCTTTTTCTTCTTCAATTTTTTCTTCTGTTTCTTTAATTTCAGTTTTCATAGTATTTTTATTATTAATAAATTCATCTTCTTTTATTTCTTCAAAAAATGATTTAACACTTTTTGATAGACTAAATAGAGATGTTGGATTTGCTGGAGTACTTACAACTGATACTTCTATTAAGTCCAATTCAGTAATCTCTCTAATCTCTTTTTCTCATACCATTTTATATTCCCATTTTTTTGGAATAAATCAAATAGAGAAACCTTTTAATATTCAATCCTGTATGTTCTTAAAAACATTATCAATATCATTTGTTATTTCAACTGTAATATTTAATCCTTTTTTATTTATTTTACTGTCAACAGTTTTTCAAATTGGTTTATCTGAATTGTGTTGTAATAATATAACAGGATTATTCATATACCCCTCTATTGCATTTTTAAATGCTTTAGGGTTTACTATGTCATTATATCTATCAATATCAGGAGTAGAAGCAAAACCTTTTATCTTAATACTTCCTTCTTTAAGCTCAACCTCTTTCATTTCAGCTTGAAAAAATCTTGTTTTCATATTTAGTTATTTAAAATATATTATCTTTATATTATCCCAATTTTATTATTTGTAAATTAAAATTATCTTATTTCATTAAAACATCTAATTTCTTCTTCATAATTTTTCCTTATATATTCATCTCATTTCTTTATTTCATCAAGGGTCCAACCATCATTGTATTTTTCAATTGCTTCTTCAGTGCAAACAATATTATGCATTGCGAAGAATGTTCTGGTCTTGATCCTTGTCATAATTTTTTAAAGTTAATTTGTTAAACTACTTTATATATTAGTGAACATCTACAGTTTGGTGGTGCTGGAGCTACTTTAGTTCCAGTTCAACTAAATGGTATATCTAAAGGGATATATCAGTCAGTTTGGTTTTGATGATGTTCTGGTCTTACTTTTTCATCATTTACTGTTAGCCATTTTTTCAATACTATTTCTCCTTCATCTTGTAATTCTTGCATTGGCATAAACTTTCCTTGCTCATAAGCAGTTCATAATTCAGCTACTGCTATCATCTTACTCCTATTTTTAGAAAACACAACAGGATCTATCTTGTTTATATCTTCTGCTATCTCAGTATAACTTAGTCCTTCGCTTACTCATTTGTTTACCAGGTTTGTTACTCTTACATAAGTAGTATGTCCTATACTTCATTCTAAATAATTATTTGAATGTATAGTTACTAAGTCATCCAGGTATCTAACTGCTGGATCATTTCTTAAGTCCCAGTTAATTGCAAAGTTTGGATTGAATTTTAATGTTTCTTTTGTTCATTTACTTATAACTGGTTTTGCTTTAGTTGAAATAATTGTAGCCATTCATAAAGATATTTCTTCCAATAATTCTTTTAAGTCACTATTAAAATCTTTTTGAGTATCGTATTTTATCAATAAAGCCTGTACTTCTTTTTGTGATTTGCGAAAAAACCTATACATTGAATTTGTAAAGGCTTTTTCTTTTTTTACTAAATATCTATTAATTGGCATAGTTTATTTTTTAGGTATATCTTGTAAAGGTACAACTTCATTTACTCCAACATCTTCTAATAATTCATATCATTGTTTTATCAAAGAAACATCAGCATTTTCATCTTCAAATTTTTCTTCTCATAATTCCTTTCTAACTTCATTAATTGTCATTGCTCACATTCACAAAAGTTTTTCAAAGTCAGTTATTTTTTGTGAGAAGTCAAATTGATTTAAGTCTAAGAATTCTAATCTGATATTTGGATTAATTGCTTGAATTAAAACATTTAATATATTTTGTACTTGATTTTGTAGTGGTCTTATTGTATTTTCTATGTATTTTCTATATTGATTGTCAGATGTAGAATAATTGACCCCGTCAGAATATCACAAAATTGTTTTTGGTACTCACATAGCCGAGCATATCCTTTCTGTTGTGAAGCCTCTTAAAGTAGTGAATTCCATATCTTTTATCCCTCAACTCAATTGTTTTACCTCTTTTATACCAGTAGAAGCCGAAATCTTGTGTCTTCCCCTTCATCAAGTGAATTGATCTTTTAATACTTTGATCGCTTGTTTCACTTCAGTTTCATCTAAGTCATTCTCTAAAGTTATCAATGTACTAGGTATTGCATTATTTTTGAAAAAAGCATAGTTACTTCTACCACTTTCTTTATCACTCATTATATCGTAAGTCAATGTTTCAACTTTTGATATTCCTTGTACTTCATTATCTGGATCTAGCATATCTTTAAAATGCCATAGTTCATTTGGCAAAAATTCTTGAACATTTCCTCATCTGGTTTGTATGTATCTTAATACTTCTCAATATTTGTTTGCTATAATTCTCATAGTTCTAGGATCCAGTATTTGAAAACCTATAATAATTTCCATTCAATTTTTAATTGGAATAATGAAAACATCACCAGAAACTTCTAAATCTCTAATTATAAGATTTTTCATCATATCAAATCAATCCCCATAATTTAAAGCATTTATTATTGGGCTATTCCTTACTTCATTTTCTCAATCATATAGCATATATCAATCTTTACCAACTGTTTGGTATAGTTCTTCCACACATCTTCTCAGGTCTGTGTTTTCCCTATATAATTTATAATACAGACTTGTACTTGTTACAAGGTTGCTATCAAATCAAAATGTAGCACCATTGTAACTATAACCTGCTTTATCTCATACTGCTTTTTTTTCAAAAAACTTTTTTCCAAATAATTCCATATTTTTTTAATTAATAAATATTTCTTTTATAATAATCACTTTACCAATATTGTAAATTATTTATATGCTTTTATGTATTGTTGTTTGTTTGTTTTTTTCAGAAATAACTTAGAAGCTTTTGTGGATTTTTCAATTGCTCTTTGTGAACATCTATCTATTAATTTATTTCATATTTCATACCAGGCTGTCACATCATTAGTTTTATAATAATTTAAAAACTGTTTATGATCCTTACATATCTTGTATAAATCTAATAATCTCAAAAATGTTATAAGTTCTTTTTTAGTTATCATATTTGTTTATTTAGAAGCTATCAATAATAAAACTCTTTTTTGCTTTCCTGAAACTGTATACCATACTATCAACTTCATCATCGTGTTCAACATCAGGGAAGGCTAGTAGTTGTTCTACCAGACTATATGTTTTTTCTCTATTAAAATATATATTACCTTGCTCGAAGTCCCCTTGCCATTCCATCAGCCTTGTTACTTTATCCCTGTTTGGGGTTACTTCTGTGACTGCAATATTTTCTGCTTTTAATAGTTTTGCCATAACCTTCTGGAAGGCTACAGTTTCAATTGTAACTTTGTTTGCTCTCCATTTTTCATATAAACTTTTGATAGTTTTAGTTGCTTTGAATGGATCTTTATTTTTTCAGGTTAATCATATTGACTCCAATACATATTTTCTTTTTCCTATCTCTCCAGTCACAGTAATTCAGAAAGGGTCAGAGTTTGTTTTTTCACTTATTGCTGGATCGGTTCAAATATTTATATAATCAAAGGCTTCTCATTTATAATCAAAGTATTGTATGTGTTCTTGTTTGATTATAGTATTTTCAGACTGGAAGGGTATATTCATAAACTCCTGATTGAATAGGGTGCTTCATATTTCCAGCTTTCTTTTTTCAAGTTCTTCCAAGCTCCACATATCTTCCCAGAGTGGTATTCAATTATTTATAGCCTGGTATTCAATTACTTTCCATTTTTTATTGTCTTTGATATATTTTACCATACACATATTACCTACAATCGTTCAGAGGATTACTATTTTTCCTCCTGGTAGTAATGTATTATATAATGAAGTAAAGAACCACATTCTTGTTTTATCTACTACTGATTTTGTCATTACATCTTTATTCTCATCCAGGTCATCTACTATTATTCTTTTTGGTCTTTTTCATCTTACTGGGTTTCATTTACTTAATGTTTCAATACTTTCTCAATTTGTAAGCTCTAGCATTTTTTCCTTCCATTTTTTTGTCCCTGTTATTTCCTGTGTTTTTATATCCTGTCTTGGTACTAAATTTCAAAAAACTTTTTTAATAAGCATATTTGTTTCTAGTTCGTGTTTGATTTTTCATACACTCTCGCTTCATAGTCCTGCAGGTGCTATATATAATTGTGATCAATATATTTCATAGCAAAGCGAATGAATAATGTCTATAAGTATTGTTGTTGTTTTCCCATGTCATCTTGGGCATATAATACAGGCATTATCTATTCCACTCAATACATCTTGTATTTGATTATGGAAGTCAGGTGTATTTTTTCCTTTCCAATGTCCTAAGAAATAATCTCAAAAATATTCTTTATCATAGTATCATTTACTATATACATATTGTATTTCCTGAGACTCATTTAATTCTATTTGGTTTTCTTCAAGGTATTGGATTTCTTCTTCTTGGAGTAATATCATAATTCTTTTAGTTTATCTCAAATAGGATTATCGCTTACCTCTATTTTTGCATCCACCAATACTGGTTGTGTTGCTTTTCATACACCTCTATCAAGCATTTTTTCTATAACATCAAAATTATTTTTCTTAGTCAAATTACTAGCTATTACTTTCACGAGCATAGGTTGAGTACTATCTGCAAATAATTGTTTAAGCTCTTTTTCTGTGAGCTGTATCATCTGCAGGTATGTTTCTTCTATGTCTTTTTTAATAGCAGGATCGTAGCCCATATCTCTCATTTGCTGATTGATTAGGCTTATTCCTTTTTTAGGTCTTCAGTTAGGATTTCAAGATTTCCCTTTCTTAAATTTAACTCCTAGATGTGCTATATTTGGATTTCACATAATTGTCTGTTATTAGTCTGTTAAACTATCCCAAGCAAAACCATTTCAGAAGTGTCACCACTTAGCTGTTTCGTAGAACTTTGGCTCTGTTAATCTTAGGTATTTTCTTATTCACATAGGTGTTAGATCTATTTTCCATTCTTCTTTTATTTTTTGATAATTTATAAGTTCAACTCCTTTCTTATCACTTTCAAATGTTACCATTACTGGTTCTGCTACTCCTATTGAGTATGCTATTTTTACTTTTACCCATTGTAAATGTGAAGCTTCTTCTAATATTTTATTTGCAATTCTTCTTGCAATATAAGCTCAGCTTCTATCTACTTTAGTACAATCTTTTCATGAGAAAGCTCCTCATCCTATTTCTATTTGTGGTCAGTAATTATCTACTGCAAGCTTTCTTCAGGTTACTCCTGCATCTGCTTCAAATCCTCCATTATCCCATAATCAAGCAGGGTTTATATGGAAGTTAATTTTTGTATGTTC
>Ga0233412_10000801_pt1 | contig 17586 bp, 12 predicted proteins | sample Na_anoxic_4_MG_FD_180667 | JGI IMG/M metagenome (GOLD analysis project Ga0233412, IMG submission 180667) | Seawater microbial communities from Saanich Inlet, British Columbia, Canada - Na_anoxic_4_MG | ecosystem: Environmental > Aquatic > Marine > Inlet | place: Canada: British Columbia...
TAATTCTTTATCACAACAATGTTGTTACGAATACTTAACCACATTACCACCAAACAATAGTGGAGTTTCTTGGAATTCAACCACAGGTTGTTATTTAGGTACAGATGAACCTGTAACACCTGGTGGCGGTACCGTTGGTTCCGGTAATGAAACAACACCTGTAGATGGGACGGGTGAGGTAATAATTATAACAACACCTAATGAAAATGAAGAAACAACAGGTTGTCAAATATTATCAGATGAAATTGCTGTTGGTTTAGGTGGTACTGTTAATTTAGAGAATGGTTGTATAACTTTTAGTGATGTACCACAAAGTGATTGGAATGGAGGTAATCCCCCATCAAGTCTGACGTTCACAATAGAAGCACCTAACGCGTCACCAACTAACACAGTTGATTTAAATTTAACTGTTAAAGGACCAATAAATAATATTTTTGGCACCGTTGCGGCAGGTACGGTACAACAAGATGGTATTAATTATAATTTAAAATTAATTTCATCCACTAATACATCAGTACCAACGCCTAATATTTACTATAGTGCGTTTTTAAATCCATACCAAACCCAAACATTTGACGTAACATTAGACCAACCTGGTACATACACATTTAGTATGGATGTTTATCCATATAATAGTAGTAATAATTTTTTCCAAGTATGTACTAATTGTAATCAAACACCTACTAATGAATCTACACAAAAGAAAGGTGATATACAAATAGTCCCTGGACAATCAAAACCAAATAATGGAGGGTTATTACCGTTACCACCTAAACCAACAGAAGATGGGTATTATTGTTGGTGGTGTCCACCTGAAAAAAACATATCAGTTGTTTGTAATTCAGAAGATTATTTAAATAATTTAAATCTAACAGACAACCAAACAATAGCTTTAGCTAAACAATACGGTGACGAAGGGATAGATTTCAACCAGTCTAGAGATTTTTTGTTAAACCTATTCAACACATTTTTTAGTAATAATAAATGTATTTACATGATTAATGATACTATTTTAAAAAATAAAGAATGTTGTGAATTAAGGGGTGGTATTTGGAATGAGTCTCTACAATTATGTGAATCACCACAAGAAACAGAAATTTGTTCACCTACAAACATTACAACTATTTTAGATGGTATTGTTGGTAATCCTGTAGACTTATCACAACCCGCGGACAGTGGTAACTTTTTAATGTTAGACCAAAACTGTTGTGAATCTTTAAACTATTATTTTGGTACTAAAAATGTTACCGTTCTTAGATTAGACACCACAACACAATTCATACCAGTAAGTCAAATGGGTAACACATTTTTAATTGGTGACCCTAATTCTTTAGATGGTAGGTTTGGTTGTTTTGATTGTCCTAGACAAATAAAAGAGGCTTCTGGAACAACAAATAGTAACACGGTAATTTATTTTACAGACATTAATGATAATGAGTTATCACAAAGTTGTTGTGAAAAATATGGTGGTAATTACGAATTCTACCAAAACGGAATAACCATAGATTCAAACGGTGAAGAAATGGTGTTTGGTAGTTTATGTAAAAAATGTAAAAATATGTCACCAACAGGTAATAATGTGGTTTTAAATACAGACCAAACTATACCAACAAAAGATTGTTGTGAAACAGAAGGTTACTTCTATCAAGAAGTTGCAGACCCCGATAATGGGTTAACGGTTGGGTGTTACGAATGTCCCCCTGTTATTGGAGGTAATTATGTACCGACAACAACTACAGTACAAGGTAATCTAGAATTAATTTATTTTGATTCCAATGGTAACTCAATAAGTAATGAATGTTGTATGTATTATAAACAAATAACTAATAACACTAAAATACAGTGGAACCAACAATTGGGTTGTTACTTATCATAACAATTAAAATATAGATATAGAATGGCAAATATAGAAAATAATGATATTAAAGATGTTTTAGGTTGTACGGACCCACTTGCTACCAACTACGTGTTTAATGTTACCACACCTTGTGGACCTATAAGTGGACAACAACCACAACCAGATTTAGGTGGTGTATATACAAACGGTTGTTGTGAATATAACATTTCATCATTAACAGGGTGTATGGATACAAATGCCAATAATTATGATAGTACAGCTATTATAGCTTGTAATGATTGTTGTGACTATGATACTAGTTCTGGTAATAATGGTGACCTTGGACAAAACCCAGGGGACGGGGACCTTATAATAATTATTAATCCTGGTGATATAAAACCTGATGATGTATCACCTTGTGAGAGTCAAATATACCAAATATCCCAATTAAGTGGTGAGGTTTTATCTAATGGACAAACAATAAATGAGGAATGTTGTAAACCAGAGTTTATAGGTTCACCTGTTGTTTGGGACATAGACTCAGAAACGTGTTATATTGAAACTGAGTTAAACGATTATGATATATGTGAAAGCTTTAGTTTAGGTATTATATCACAAAATGAATTTGAAAATAGGGTAATATGTATTGATTGTGATAATTTCGCTTGGTGGGACAATCTATATACAACAATAAATGGGGCTTCTTTACAAGATACAAATCAACCGTTATGGAACTTCTTAGTTGAAATAATAACATCTAACCCTGAAAACAACCCCATTAGTAATAATTTTAATAATGGTAGTTTTTATGTCGATACATTAACAGGGGAACCGATTTTAGGTAAAGAATGTTGTGACGCTTTAGAAAACTCAAATTTCACAACATATATAAATGAATTAGGTGAAGAAATTTCTGCTTGTATTTGTGATAGAACACCAGAAATAGTAGAAAATTGTGATTGTATAAGAAATGTAGAACAATTTGTTTCTTTTGCTTCAACAGAAGAAGGGGCAGGTATATTACTAAACGTTATTACTTTATCTTCTTTAGGGTTAACATTAGCTGAAGCTAATTTTGTAATAAATAATCTATTTAGTGATAAAGATTCTGATGGTGATGGTATATCTGATAGTACTAATTCTAGAGTATTAATATCTAACGCATTAAACCTTAGTGGTGGTTTTTATTTTTGTTACGAACAAAATAGTACAATAATTGACATATCTACAGTACCTACAGTACCCTCAAAAAGAAGGTTACCTAATAGTTCTAATACAACACCAGTTTTAATAACAGAAACTAAATGTACAGATATAGGTGGTTATTGGGATGGTATATTATGTTATTGTGACCCGATAGAAGATTGTGACTTAAAACTAACAGATATTAGTGTGCAAACACAACCAGATGGATTTAATCAAGAAGTTACTTTGGTTACATTTAACGGTTCACCAATTAGTGAAACTTGTTGTTTAAAAATAGCTAACGAAAATAATTTACCTTGGGTTTATAAAATATTTGATGGCGTACCCAATTGTTTCACAAAAGACCCTAACCCTTGTTTACCATTACAATTTAATTTAAATAATAAACCAATAAAACCTGAGTGTGAGACACCATTAGATATATCAGTATCTTTTTATTTCTCAACACCTGAAAACCCTTGTTTTGAGGTTGAGGAAGATGACGAGGTTATTATTGTTGACGGTGAAGAAGAACCTTGTCTATTAGAATTTGATGAAGAAAACAATGTGATAGACTATAATACATCAAAACCTAGAAAATTAGATGTTTCATTAAACCCACCCCCACTAACATTAACAGGTAATACAACAGATAATACAACAAGTGAACCTTGTTGTTTTAACCCAAACATACCTATTGTTGCTAATTTAGTTATTAAAGACACTGATAACAATATTCTACAAACTTCTGATAACTTTTCTTTTAGTACACTAGAAACTTGGTACGACTTGACAACACAATTTTCACTAACAACTGGGTCAACAGAAGTAAATGTAAGTTTACAATTTGTTTCTGGTTTAAATTGTTGTTGTACTTATGACATATTTTTAGACAATTTTAAATTTAATTGTTCAGATGAGGAAACAATAGTAGATATTATTAGAAATAATTGCCCTGGTTTTGATATTGTACCTGTTATAGATAATAAAAAATCTTGGGTGTATAATCCGGGTAATTTAAATTATTCAAATCTACAGAACCAAGCAGGTATTTTCACAGATAACACAATAATTAGGAACGGTGAATTAGGGCTAATACAAGGTTATGGTGTTGTAAATAGAACTTTCGCTCCTAGTCCTGATGCTGATTTACCTTGGAGGTATACTGATTATTTTAAACAATCGTCTGTTTTAGAAAAACATAGTAATCTAGTTCTTAACAGTAAAGAACTTTTCTTAACTTTTGATATGTGTAATATTGGTGGTCCTTGTCCTGATGGTTATACATTAAGTGCTGGAACTGAAACTTGTTATAATCATACAATAGGGTGTCCTGATGGTTATACATTAAGTGCTGGAACAACCACTTGTTATAGTGGTGATACTTGTGATTGTTTAAATATTGAATGGTCACTTTCAGGTGGTACTAGTGGGGCAACTTTAAATACACATTTTGTTGCGACGATAGATGGTAAAAGAGCTTGGATTTTTGATGTAAGTGGTGACACACATTCAATAGAATACCAAACCGTTGAAAATAGTTGGTTTATTTTCCATTCTTTACCAGGTAGTGGTAAGTCGTACCAATACGCATCTACCACTGAATGTCCAACGTCCACATTAGTCGACTGGACTGATGTTGGAACATCACCAGGTTTCCAATTTACTGGATTAACAATAACAGAAGGTATATGTACAGGAACAACTACTTCAGCTACAACAGTAACATTAACACAAACATCTAACCCTTTAGCGTGTAAAACAAAATTAACTTTATTAGAATTAGAAGAGTACAAAAAAACATTTCAAAGTTTTTGGGTAGGGTTTGTAGAACAGTTTATACCGGCAACAACAATATTTGTCTCAGGTGAAAGATGGTGTAATAGACCTGATGAAATATGTACCATGTACGAGGGGTGTGATTTTGACTTTGAATTTGTGGAAGGCGATGTTACAACAATACCTAATATTGGGGGTATAATACCACCAAGAGAACCAAATAATGGTTCAAGGAGTACAATAATAGAAGAATCACCATATAGTGGTGGTTTTAAGGAGGGGTTAGAACCTAGTGATTACCTTTCTACTGAAAACGGACCTATAGATACCCCAGGTGTTAAAATTAATCCATTACCTAAAGAAAATGGGGAAACAACAACTGAACCTTCAGTAGTTAACGATATAAAAAATAGATTAGAAAGGATGGTAGAATACAGACAAAGATTACAACCAACAGAAACAATTATAGAATAATGGGATTTTTATGTAAAATAAAAGATAATAAATATTTAGATAACCCTATAGATAGGGATTTAGGTCTAAGTAATATATATAATATTAATAGTAAAACAAATTTTTGTTTTGAGTCTTTTAATGGTCCATCATATTATGTAAGTGGTGCAACAAAACCATTAACTGGTAATACATCACCTTGTAGTGGTTCTCCGACTAATTGTTACTCTGTTTATAATTTTTCTGAAGTAGATGAAGTTAATTTAGATTTTAATTTTACTGGTTCTACAGATTATACTGGTTATACAGGTTCTTTTTGTTATAATATATACAATAGAAAAAACTTTACGTTAGAAACCCCAAACAAGACCTTAAATCAAACACCAAGCGACTATAGTAAATGTATTAATTTTAGTGCCATAACTTCAAGTACTATAAATGAAATTATTTCTTTAGGTAACTTACCTTTCACTAACACAGACTATATGTTAAGGAGTTACTATAAATTCATACCTAAAGAATGTATTAAAAAAGAAATAAATACATGGACAAGTGGAAACCAGTTAAATAAATTTGATTTTGATTTTGATTGGTATTTTATAACTGTTACAGACCCACAAAAACCAAAGATAGTTGATACTAACGAAGAACTAATAGATTCGGTAACTTTAGTACAAGAAAGAATAAATGGGGCCAGATTTCAAAACTACTTTGAGTTGTCAAATCAACCAATAGGAAATAAAATAAACTTATATGTTAATGGTGTTAGATTGTCATATGGTTTAGATTTTACTTTAGACACGTCTTTATTCCCAAGAACTAACCCTGTAGTTAACATATTTTCAGGTGATATTGAATCTACAGATATAATAACTGTGGTTTATTTGGTTGGTCCAGAAAGTTACCAAACAGCACTAGGTTTAGCTAAAAATGATTTATTTGAAATAGACACTTTCCAAGTTAGTGGGTTTACCACAAACGTTACTGCCTCAACAGTAAATATCGTTAATAATAATACCGTTAAAGGTACACAAGAAGTATTTTTAACTAATAATTATGATTATAATTCTAGTATTGTAGCTGTAGTTAATGGTGTTACACTTTTCGAAAACTTAGAATATTATAAAAGTACAACAACACCAAACAAAATAATACTCAACCCAAATAATATGGTTATTAAAGAAGGTGATATTCTTTCTTTTTGGTATTTTAAAACTAAGTTTAATGAAGACAATGATTTAGGTACATTAAATAAGAATAGTATTAGGTTACAATGGAAAACAGAACCAATAAGAGAACAATTATATAATACAGGTAAGTTTGTTGTTGAAGTAACGGAAAAATCTGACACTAATTGGATTAATTTGTTTTATACAACAACTATTAACTATTCAAATAATACAACAATTTATGAGTCAAATGTCACTAATTTAGAAGTTAATAAAGATTATAAGTTTAGAATAATTTTTAATAAAACATATAAAAACATACTAAAAGAAGATATTATAACCAGTTCTGAAGTTATTGGTTACTTTAACACTAAAAATGATAAGATAATTTATAGTTACTAATGAGTGAAATAAACAAATCAATAAGACTAAAAACAACACCTGGTGGTGAAGATACGCATTTAAGTTTAAAACTAGAGCAAAATTTTGATTTTTTAGAAGTTCTAAGTTTAAAAATATCCCAACAAGAATTATATAATAATTTTTGTGCAAACTACGGTACTTTAGTTGGTAGAGTTCTAGCTAATAAAGGTTTTGGAGTACCAAACGCTAAAGTATCTATTTTTATACCTATAGATAGTGAGGATGAAAAAAATGAGTTAATAAAAAACCTATACCCATATGATAGTATTGAAAGAAAAGACGGTGTAAGATATAATTTATTATTAAGTAAAGAGACATGTGATTTAAATGTCGCTGTTGGTACATTCCCAACAAAAGAAGAATTACTCAACGATGATATTATGATTGAGGTTTTTGAAAAGTATTATAAATACACAACAAAAACAAATGAATCTGGTGACTACATGTTATTTGGTGTACCTACAGGGGAAAGGATTATACATATGGATGTTGACCTAAGTGACGCTGGTTTACTAAGTGTTAGACCATATGATTTGATATCACAAGGAGCACCTGTAGATTTTTTTGATGGACCAACAAAGTTTAAACAATCAACTAATATAGATGTATTACCACAGGTTAAAACAGTAAATAGAACTGTCGATGTAATACCTTTTTGGGGTGACCCAGAAACTTGTGAGTTAGGCATAACAAGGGCTGATATAGATACTAATGTTGAACTAGAACCTACAGCTTTATTTACTGGTTCTATATATTCAGATACAGAAAAAAATAGTTTAAATAAAAGGTGTAACCCAACAAATGATATGGGTGAATTAGACCTTTTACGTACTGGTGCTGGTAATATTAGTTTTATTAGAGCCACTAAAATAAACCCTATAGAGTGGGTTGTAAATAAAAAAATTGTACCAACCAAGTTAGAATATTTTGAATATAAAGGTGGTAATGTAATTGATGATGATGGTTCTTTTGTTGTACCACTACCTATGAATGTTGGTAGAGTTATAACAAATGAAAATGGTGACCTAGTACCATCAGATGACCCAGAAGTTGGGCTACCAACAAAAGGTTCTTATAGGATGAAAATTAAATTTAATGAATCACCTGTAAACCAAAAAAGAAGAACAGCTAATATGATTTTTCCTAGTTTACCCGAAACACATGGTGGTTCAGCTGGTTACACATCTAATGGCGATATTAATGATATTGGAGGGACAGAAGACCAAAGGTTCACTGACAATATAAACGATTATAAAGATATAGAAAAAGATTTTCACTTATTTGAATGGAAACAACTATATACTATAGCTCAGTACATAAAAAAATATAAAAAAGGTTCAAACAGATGGAGTTTCCTAGGTTTAAAAAATACGGATAAAGAGGGGGCAGCTAATAACCCATTACCATTTAATACAGCAGTTAAAAAACCAGACTTCTTATATGGTTTAGGTTCATTTTTCTTAAAAATAGGAGCATTTTTTATAAAATTTATAATACTTTTAATAGGTTTAGAATTTGGTTTTTACTTTGGTTTTAATGTGACTATTCTTGGTATAACTATTTTTAATTTTTATAGAATTATTAGAATAGCCCCATTTGGTTGGGTAGGTAATATTTTAGGTAAATTTTCTGATGACCCCGAATCAAATTTTTGTTCAGAATATTATGATGACCCAGAAGCTAGAGGATTTTCTTTAGATTGTGATGGAACAACATACTGTATTAGAACTGATAGTGGTGGTGATTTATGTGGTGATGCTGGTGGGGTTGGTTGTTGTGATGATGATGTTAATTGTGATGATGATGATAGTTGTAATTGTGGGAATATAGCGTTTATTGCTGTCGCTAATGCTTGTGGTTGTGGACCAGTTGATGCAGGTAATTGTAGTAGTGGTTCTGGGTGTAATGACCCATTTTTATGTCTTAGACCTTACTTTTTCTCACCAAATGTAAATAATTGTGAGGCATTAATTACAGTAGATTCTTGGTTGTGTTGTAGAATAATTGAATTAGCAGAAAAAAGAAACGTAATAAGAAGGTGTTTATTTGACGCTTGGGTTATTGGTTCCTCTTACTTAATACAATACAAATACAAATCTAAACAAAAAGTCAAAAATGATGTTTTAATTAAAAAAGAGAAATTTTGTGGACCTGGTTCAGATACAAAAGGTGGTAACAATTATCATAAAAACAAATGTTGTCCCCATGATGAGGCCCCTGGTAATGAATGTCAAAAATGTTTAATAAGAGGTTCTAGTGAATCAGATAAAAACTATGGAAATATAGAAAACTACCATAAAACTTGGCATAACGCAACTGTTAATGGAAACTGTGGTGGACAGTCTTGTGGTAATGGAGCGACAGACATTGATGATAATATATATTGTAACGTAAATAGCCCAACTAAAATAGTTTCTTTAGGTAGGGTAGAAATGTGTCCAGACACACTAAATGCGATAGAAAACTGTATAGAGGCTAATGAATGTGTTTTTGATTTATATAAACAAGCACCAGAATTTTTTACAGGAACTTTTTATGAAGAAGGTTGGGACCCCAATTTTTGGGCAAATGAAATGGGGTCAACAAGTTATCAAAACCCTGTAGACGTACTAAAATGGTTAGTGAGTCAAACTAATTGTAATGTTAGTGACTTATTTGAACAAGGACAAGGTTGTCATGAAAACGAATTAAAAGATGAAAATTACCAGTGGATAAAAGAAATTTCTAAAATATATACAGATATTATTACAGTACAAACTAGTGCATCAATAGATGCCGAACAATTTGAACCTGGAAGTCCTAGTTTTGATAATGATGAAGATGATGATGGACTAATTATTAGTGGTTATGAGTTAGATAATAGAGTGGGTCAAAGATTTAGTCCGTGTGGTAAAACAAATACATCACCAGAATGTAACCAACCACCACTTTTACCTTGGTCAGGAATTGATGAACAAACTATTGACTTTGGACCAGGAGCTAACCATAATGGTAGTAGAAATATACCATATTATTACTTTGGAATTACTCCGGGTAAGACAGCAATTGATAAATTACGAAATGAATTTTTTGTAAATTAAAATAACAACATATTTATATAAAAAATAAAAGATAGTGAGTTATATTGATAAAAATAGTAATGTAGTGATAAGTGCTAGAATAACCAACAAAGGTAGGCAGTTATTATCTAAGGGTTTATTAACATTTGATACCTTTAGATTAGGTGACTCTGAAATAGATTATTCTACTTTAGGTTCTTCTTATGATTTATCACTAAATGTAGATTTAAGAGCTAAATCTAACAACCCAGACATTAAAACACCCCTTTACCAAACACCGACTAGCACCATCCCAGATGTGAGCATATCGACATTACAGGATAATATAATACAAACAATAATTAATTCACCTGAATTAGGTTTTTTTGTTACAGGTACAACAGGTACGAGTGTTAGTTATACAGCACAAACATCCACAGAGTATCTTTATCAGGCAGATAGTATTGTAGAGTTAAATAGTCTAACTGGTATCACAAGTTTTGTACCAATAAGACAATCAAGTGGTTATGGTTCAAATACTTACGAACCAAAAGTAGGTGATTTTATGTTAGCTAAAATGAGTAATGATGAACTATCAACAACTCTATCACAAAACGTTGTTGATGTGAATGTACCAGTACCATACCTATGGTACCAAGTACAAGGTAAGTCAGGTACATTAGCCGCAAATGATTTAGTGGTTAATTTAGATAGAGATTTTTCTTATTTCCCAGGTTACACAGGAACTAATTTTTCATGGGTTTCATTTTACGCTGGAACAGGTAATACATTCTCAAGTGGAGGGTTTTATAGTGGTGGTACTGTTTGGAACATGAATAATGTTTGGTCATACAACCAACCAGGTATTAATTTAGCATCATATGAAGGTTTTGAAAGTTATGGTTCAGAAAATTTTATAGGTTCAAAAGAGTATTATGGTTATACGACAGAACCAAAATTAAACCTTAATGGTACAACTGACGATGTGGAGGGTAATATTGGAACTTCTAGTTTTTGTGATTGGATTAATTCTATTGGAATAATACATTACTCAAACCCACAAACTTGTGACAACCAAACAGAACAAAAAATTGGCCAAGAATTATATGTAAATACAGAAGATAGTGAGTACCCAAGTTTAGTAATGCCAACATTAATGTGGCATAAAGAAGTTACTGGAACAACCATTGGACATACGTTTGTTGGTTCTGGAGAAACTAAATACGTTAAACTTAGTGGTGAAGACACTGATATATCTTATTTTACTTTAATGGATGAGTTTGGAAACTCTGTTGGTAGAATATTCCCAGAATTACACACATTTACTGTAGATGACCAAGAACTAGTTTCAGCAATGTCTTATAAGTCAAATAGAAACTGGACATTACCTAAATTAAATGTGTCTTTAGAGAGTAGTCTAGATGGTGTTATAGATGGTACACAAACCATGTATATAACTTATTTAATGGCTTCTAATACTGGTTACACCACAGGTTTACATTGTAACTATATAGTTTGTGCTAATTTTGATGAGTTATCAGGAGATTGTCCACCAACAGATACAAAATCGTTAAGACTGACATTACCAAGTGAATTCCCATTTTTAGAAGTAAGTGGAGGAACTGGTTGGTACGCAGATAGATTATACGCTTTGGTACAAAGAACATCGACAGGAACTAATCCGGCACCTAATAATTGGAAGTTAATTGATTTAACTTCTAGTATAGACAGTCACATAGTAGGTGATAAAATTAGTAGTATTAATTTACAAAACAGTAGTTTTAACATTACTAACACACTATATACAAGTTCTGCTACAACTTATAATCTACACGATTTTATTAATATACCATTAACTAGTGAACCAAACTTGTTACAGTTCGGTGATGAAAAGTTCTTTTATTGTAATACACTCACAAAAGGATTAACAACTAAATATAGAACAAAATTTGATTTTACAATACAACCTACACAATTTAACACTTCTGTAAACCCAACATATCTTAATAGTGGACAAAATGTACACATATCTGAAGTTGGTATTTATAGTGGAGCTGACTTAGTTGCTATAGGTAAAATGAACGTACCAATAGAAAAAACAAATATTAGTACTGTGATAATAGAGATGGCTTTTGATTTGTAATGAAATGGGGTTTGTTAACATTGAAAAAAATAAATTTGAGGTTATCTTTACAGATAAAGGATTAAGTGTTATGTTAGAAAACGGTTTATTTTTAAATATAGATACTTTTTCACTTTGGGATGATAATATAATGTACACATTAAATAAGGCAGACCAACCAGTACCAGATGTTACAGGTAAAAGAAATAATTTTACAATAATAAAAAACAACTTAAGAAACCCATTAAGAAATGGCTGAAATTAATACATACATAACGGAAGAGGGTTGGAACTCTTTAATAAAAAGTGGTCTTTTAAATTCTATCACCTCATTTAAAGCTAGTGACGCTAGTATTATTTATGGTATAGAAGAAAATAATATAAAACCAGCTTTTTATGAAACACCATTAGGTGGTAGTAGAGAAGGTGCTACAACAATACCAACATGTTCTTTTTCAGAAAGAACACCAATCCCAGTACAACCACCATCAACACAAACTATACAATCCTTGGATAGTAGAGTTAAATTAGCGTTCGTTAGTGAAGACTGTGTCATACCTTTTGAAAAAAACAATTTAACTGTAAGAATTAATGTTGATAAGTGGATTGATAACTTATTAAATCTAAAAAGTACTACATACGTTAGGACAGCTTCTGGTTTAAAAATTAATGTTTGGGATTATATTAGTGGTTACTTGGAAGAATATAATTCTGGAACTAAGACTTGGAGTGTAAATGAGGAATACAAATCAAATTTAGACATATCTTATAAAACATTATCGTCATTAGATAGTAGGATTTATGATTTAGTAAATCCAAAGTATATGGAGGTTAATCAAAAAGGTCAAAAGGTTTTTGTTAATGGACAAACCAAAACAAGGTTCCCATCAAACATGTTTTTAGGTTTTAATTCTAAAGAAATAGATGGTATAAACATATTCGGTACATCAAATACTTTAGGTCTTTATCCTGATAGTTGGGGTTATATGGCAGATGGTACTTATTTATTAACTGGGGCCGTGGAAGATAGTTATAGACAAAACCCTAACTCTTATAAAACAATTTATCCAGCATTAAAAATAGATAAAAAAATATATCAGTTAAAAGAGGATAAAAACTACACAACAACAGATGGTGTTGGTTATATGGTTTGGGGTTATAAAGATAGTGACGGTAACCCAGCTGTTAACGGTCTAACAGATAAATTAAAATTATTTATGAAAGCTAACGGAACAGAAGAAAGTTCTGGTGTTTATAAAATGGTTATTAATTTCATGGTAGACTTAAAAAGTGATAAAAAATTTAATACAGCTTACCAAAATAAAAAAGTGGGTGGAGATTTAACCTACGAATTTTATTATAACGAAAACATGGTTTCGACAGATTTATACACAATAAGTTAAAATGGCAGCTAAAGGATTTTACGTAAATTATGGGAGTGAAATAACTTTCATTAATAGAATAGCAGACAACATAGATAATACAGGTGTCTCTAACATAGATAATTTCATATCACCAAAAGACAAAGAATTTATCATAAAAAATAACGAAATAAATAGTAGGGTAAAAGTAGATTTTTTACAATTAGACAATCCTTGGCATTTTAAGGGAAACAACTCTACCGTACTAAAAAGTATTAAACCAGTAAACATATAATGGCAACATTTTCAAAACAAGTTAAACCTAGTGACAAAAGAATAGTGTATAATGAAAATATTTCAGATGTTTTTACTATGGCTTATGGTTCAGAATTAAAGTTCACTAAATTAGATTCAGTAAGTGATTCAGGATTTAAAACAAATAAATATAATAATCTTTGGTCTATGTTTAATTTAAACAGTGAAAAGATTTTTGACTCATATAATGTAAACTACTCAGAAGGTGGTATGATTAATACTGTTTGGGAGTCTATATTAGCGTCTTACAGTACTAATGGGATGGTAATGTTCGAAGTAAGTGACCAAAATTATAGAAAATCTATAGATAGCCAAAACATTGAAGTTAAGATACCGTTATCTGGTGGTACTTTTACAGGTACAACATCAGCAACAACACTTTATTCAGCTTTTATAGATACTGAAAGTTTAAAAGTAAAATCTACAAATAGTACTTGTGACCCTTTCTTATTAGATTTAGCTTACGCTGAACCTAATAAAATGTTTACAAATGATTTTGGTATAGGTTATAACTACCAAGTCGGTACTAACCCTGAAACAAACCAAAAAGTACAAAACGTAAATTCAAATAAAGCTAGAAGTAAATCAATATATAATTCAGGTGTAGTATTGTTAATGTCTAACGATTGGACACCATGGAGTGGTTCATCTTCAGCTAAAACATGGTCAGATGGTTACAAAGTTGTTAATAAATACACAAAAGAAGCCGCACCATTAATTACACCTAGTGGACCTAATCGTGATGTAGCTTCAGGTGCATTTTTTGTTAATTCAGGTTTAGGATTTATTTGGGCTGAAGACTTTGTTAATAATTTTAATTGGTCTGGAGGTACGGGTGGTACTGGTACCACTATGGTTAGTTTTATGTCATCTGAAGCATATTTTAACGCTTCAGACATAGATACAAGTACTACTTTACAGGTAGATTTAGTTATGGAACCTAGAGATTTTAACACAAGTTTAAACCAATCTTACATAGAAGACTCTCTAGAAAATGGCTCTAATTGTAATGTAGCTTATAATACTATAACATTAAATGATTCTAAGGGTAATTGTTTAGTTATAGCTAAGAGTAATGAACCTATTGTTAAAATAAATACAGATTATTCTATAACAACAATAGATATCCCAATAGATGGGAAAACAACAACTAGTTTAGCTAACACCCGTGGGTGTGTATATGGTAGTTGTTAATAATTAAATAAAAAAGTTTTAAAATGGCAAGAATCTTAGGATTAGATGTTTCAACTAAGACTATCGGTATTTCATTATTTGAAGAAGATGGTAGGTTGTTGGAGCTCACACACATAACACCCAAAATTAAACCAAGACCCGAAACAAAGTTAGAGGAGATGTTTAAAAAGGTGGATGCCTTTGAGAGGTTATTAACTCGTTATATTGAGTTAGATATAGATAAGGTGGTTATAGAAGAACCTCTATTAAATAGTAATAATGTTTACACGGTAGGTACTCTGTTAAAGTTTAACGGAATGATTTCTAAGATGGTATCAGAAGTCTTAAATGTGATACCTGACTTTATTTCATCATACGATGCTAGAGCTTACTCATTCCCTGAATTGATGCAAGTAAGAACTCACAATAAAAAAGGTGAACCTTATAATGACAAACAGTTAGCTAAAAACAAACCAGTTTTGTTTGGTGGTTATGATTGGAATGTAGATAAAAAAACTATTATTTGGGATAAGGTGGCCAATTTAGAACCACAAATTGTTTGGGAATACACTAGGAACAACACCCTTAAAAAAGAAAACTTTGATATGACTGACGCTTACGCATGTGCTAGAGCTATCATGTGTAAAGAAGGTAAGTGGAATTGTACTGAAAAAGTTGAATCAGAAGTAGTTTGACAATTTTGTTAATTATATCAGCTATAGTCGTTACCGCTGGTTTAGTGATATACATTAACAATGATGATTACCATTGGTGGTAAGATTTAATCTTTTATTGTTTTTTTAAAATATTATTGTTATATTTGTAATATGACTAATAAGAAAAAACTTTCATTAGAGTGTTTATGGGAAGAGGCTAAAATGTATTCAGCCCTTTATTACGGAACAAAAGATAAATACAAAAAACAAAAATACATCTCTCATTTTAGAAGTCCTATATTTGATGAAACAAATACAAAAATGTTTCAGAGAGAATTTATGTCTTTAAAGGCTTTTAATAAGGAGAGTAAAATTACACACGAACATTGTAACGGTAGGACTAATTGTTCCAAAAAATTAATCCACAAAATATTTAAAAAAGAAATAAAAACTTTTGATGAATTCGTTTTCTTTTTAAAAAAATATTGTTACACAATACAAATCTTATCCGAAGAAAATGTTTTAGTTGCACAGTATCTTAAAAAGAATAGTGACAAAAACTTTATGGAAGCTTATGGAGACTTAGGTATTACCTTATGTAACAAAGAGGGTAAGATAATTAAAGAACCTGACCTACCGATTATTTAAAATGGCTGAAAACAGATTGATTTATGGAATCTTAATTGATGTTTTAGGTAAACCTAAAAAAAGAAATGAGTCAAAACAACAATTTGCTTTTGATTGCCCAACATGTTCTGCCGAAAAAGGTAAAGACGATGGTGATGGTAAAGGTAATCTTGAAGTTAACTTAGCTGAGGGTGTTTATCATTGTTGGGCTTGTGGTGAAATTAACGGCACTAAAGGTGGGTTGAAAAAATTATTCAGAAAGTTTGCTACAAAAGACCAAGTTAGGAAGTTAAAAATGGTTGGTTATAATTTAGATGATTTTAAATCTAAATTAAAAGACGTTAATGTTATTGAAGATTTAACATTACCTAAAAATTTTATTTCTTTTGAAGAAGGTAACCCAAAGTCTATATTATATAAACAAGCTTGGAACTATTTAACCAAACAAAGAAAGTTATCAAAAGAAATAATTAACAAATTTAAAATGGGGTTTGTTAGTGGTGGACAGTATGACTCTAGAGTTGTAATCCCGTCATACGATATTAATAACGAATTAAATTATTGGGCAACAAGAACCTACGTTAACGCAAGACCAAAATATTTAAATCCTGATTCAGATAAAGAACAAATTATTTTTAATGAGTGTTGTTTAAATTGGGACTCTGACATTTATTTAGTTGAGGGTCCTTTTGACCATTTAGTTGTACACAACTCTATACCTATTTTAGGTAAGAAAATATCCGATAAGTTAATGCATTCATTATTCCATAAAACTTCAGCTAATGTTATTATATTGTTAGACTCTGATGCTTGGTTTGATTCAAAAAAACATTATTCAAAGTTGAATGTTGGTAAATTATTTAATAGAATTAAAGTAATAAAAATGAAAGAAGGGTATGACATAGCCAAAATACAAGAAGATTTTGGTAGACAGGGTGTAATAGATGTTATGAAAAGTGCTTACAAATTAAAAGAAAGTGAATTATAATGGGGTTTAACAAAAGATATATAAATAAAGACGCATTAATCGAAAGGTTTAAATTAGAAGGGTACCAAGGAGTTATTAACTATATAGGTAAATCAGATGCTTTAATTGGTGTAGATGATGAAATACAAAAAATACTAGATATAACATACTGTGACTATTGTCCAACTAAAAAAGATGAAGAAATTAAAAAAATAATAAATAAATGAATTATCACGAAGACGATAGAGCACAAAGACTATTAGATGTCTTCCCTTTAGAAGAGGGTCAAATTAATATAAGTTATATAAACTCCACTAAACATATTGTAGCGTGGCATAAACACGAAAAACAAAACGACTATTGGATTTGTTTAAAGGGTAGTTTAAAAGTTGGTTGGGCAACAAAAGAAGGTGGTTGTGAATTCAAATACCTCTCAGACAAAAACCCAAGAGTCTTGGAAATACCACCTGGTGTCTACCAT
>Ga0233412_10000802_pt1 | contig 17572 bp, 15 predicted proteins | sample Na_anoxic_4_MG_FD_180667 | JGI IMG/M metagenome (GOLD analysis project Ga0233412, IMG submission 180667) | Seawater microbial communities from Saanich Inlet, British Columbia, Canada - Na_anoxic_4_MG | ecosystem: Environmental > Aquatic > Marine > Inlet | place: Canada: British Columbia...
TACCTCAATATTGTCATTCCGGCGAAAGCCGGAATCCAGGTGGGTACTGGATGCCGGATCAAGTCCGGCATGACGGAGTTAGACTATCTAATTGCCAGGTTAATAAATAAATTAGCATTCACTCCATTCAAGATAATTCCACAACTGTTATTGCATCACCACCCAACCTTGGATCAGCGCTCCCGACTTTTTTCACAAAAGGGATTCCATTCAAATGAGCCCTGACTGCATTTCTCAATTTTCCGGTCCCAAACCCATGTATAATTCTCAGGGTCAATTCCCCGTTCACTAAAGCCCTGTCTATAGTTCTATCAACAATTGGAATAGCATCATTAACCCTGCACCCGATAATATTTAATTCTTTTGGTGGAGTCTCTTTGAATTCCCAGGAGACATTTCTTTCCGGTTCATTCAAATCTAATTCTTTTGTCTCTTTTATTACTTCAAGATCTTGAAACTCTGCAGAAATCTTTATGTTTCCCAACATGACTGTGGCATATCCATCTGATGGCTCTACTGACTGGACAATCCCTTTTTGTTTAAGTTTTGTGTGGTAGACAAACTGCCCTTCCTCTACTTCCCCGGGTTCACAGGAATGTTTTTCATTACTTTCTATCTCAAGTTGGTCCAGCAACCCACGGCTGACCTCTGTAACTGTCCTGGTAACACAGGCCTGAGAGACATTTTCCTTCTTTTTTAACATGTTAATGGCCTCTCTCAGCTCCCGCCTTGCCTCTCTTATCACAACATTAGCCTCATTCCTTTTCACTTCCATCATGGCCTTCTTATCGGCCTCAAGTATAATCAGCTTTTCCCTTATTTCTTTTGCATCAGAATAATTCTTTGCCCTGGCTTCTTCTGTCTCCCTTTTTTCAAGCCTGACCTCAGTTATCATGTTGTTCAGCTTCTCTATGAGTCGATTCAGATATATTTCATCCTCGTTTAAGTATCTCTTTGCGCTTTCAAGGATACTTTCGGGCACTCCAATATCTCTTGCAATCACTAATGCGTGGCTTATTCCAGGAGAACCATATTCTATTTTAAAGATAGGACAATTTTTATCACTGTCAAATTTGACAGAAGCATTTACTGCCCGCTGATCCAACAAGCCATAGGCCTTTAACCGGTTCAGGTGGGTGGATACTGCCACAAATGGCCCTGTATGTGATAGAAAATCCAGGACTGCCATTGCAAGAGCTACCCCTTCATCAGGGTCAGTTCCCATACCCGGCTCATCAATAATAACAAGACTCTTTTTACTTGAATGCTCTACAATATATCTTAAATGCGCTGCATGGGCTGAGAATGTGCTTAGGCCGCTCTGAATGTCCTGATCATCCCCGATATCCGCCATGATCTGATCAAAAACACAAACCCTGCTTCCTTCCTCAGCCGGGATATGGATACCGGACTGAACCATAAGGCTCATCAGGCCAAGCGTCTTCAGCGTGACGGTCTTTCCTCCCCTGTTAGGGCCTGAAATGATCAATACATTATGGTTGTCGTCTAATAAAATATCTACAGGAACAGGAGAATTTAAGGGTTCATTATTTTCCCGGCCATCAAGGGCTAACGCCAGGAGAATCGGATTTCTGGCCCCTTTCAATTCAATTCCGAATTCATCACCGACTTCAGGCATCACACATGACAGTGCTTCACTGAACCTGGCCCGGGCATTAAGCCCATCGATCCTGGCAATGAGGCCTTGAGAATATTCGAGGTCTGGAACCATATCTCTGACTATGTCCGTCAAACCTGTTAAAATACGACTTTCTTCCTCTTTTTCCTCCTGCGCAATTTCACCCATCCGGTTATTGTCCGGGATTACTTCAAGTGGTTCAAGAAAGCAGGTTGTCCTGGTTTGGGAATAATCGTGAATGATCCCATTAATTCGATACTTCTGATCGGTTCTCAGGGAAATCACATACCGACCGTCTCGAATAGTCACTATATTATCCTGACTATCCCGGGACACCCCTCCCGCTTTTTGGATACCTTCCAGTTTCTTTTGGATATCCACCCTCAAGCGTACTCGTTTTTCTCTAATCTTCCTTAAGGCGGAACTTGCGGAATCCTTAACCGTGCCCCGTGAAGAGACAGTGTTCTTCAAGGTCCTGATCAGTGTTTCATAGTGAGGCAAATTACTCACAAGGTCACATATCCTCGGACATAGAGATGAATTGGACCGGGTGAATCTTTTTGTTTGCCGAACGGCTTCTGCAAGTTTGAGAATACATAATAGTTCCCCGGGCGCCAGACATGTTCCTTTAGGGCCGGAGCTTCTTAACATAGGCATTATATCGATCACATCCGACAACGAAAAAAACCCCTTCACTTTATGAAGAAGCCTCATTTCGGAAACCAACCTCAGCTCATTATCAACGAACTTGTAATCATTTGATGGTTTAAGGGATAGACTTTCAGATTTTCCCAGAGAACAGGATGCATACCGGGATAAGATATCCAACAGGCGATAGTATTCAAGAACCTGGTATGTATGATCGATCATGCAGGCTCAAACAATAAATGTTATCAGTTATTTTAGTGTCTGAACAAAACAACCTGGTTTTCGTTCGGACACTACTCTAATAGTTTTCCGGCTATTTTGCTTACTTCTTTTCCTTGCGCCATTCCTGCCATTCTGACCATGGCAGCCTTCATTACATTACCCATATCCTTTGAACTTTCCGCTGATAACTCTGAAATAATCTCTTGAAGGATCTTCTCAATTTCCTCCGGAGTTAACTGCTTCGGCAAATATTCATAAAGGATCTGTATCTCTTTCTCTTCCTTGATGGCCAGATCCTCACGGCCGCCCTTCCTGAATTCCTCCAGGGCCTCCTTGCATTTCCTCACAGAAGATGAAATAGTCTTTTTGATTTCGTCGTCAGTCAGTTCCTGTCTTTTCTCGACCTGCAAATTTTTCAATGCTGCCATGAGCATTCTTAAACAGGAGACTCGAACACTATCCTTCGCCTTCATGGCGTCCTTGAGATCTTTAGTTATCTTCTGATTTAAAGACATGGCCTCACCAAGTGAAAGAATCCATAAAGAAAAGTGGTGGTTATCTTATCATAGACTTGAGAAAAGATATTTCAAATGTAACCTTTTAGTATATTAATATTATTACTTTTTGTCAAGGCCTAAATCGCTTTTTTTTTGCTCCCAGCCACCTTTATTGCCTCAACAAGATCAAGACTGCCATCATACAATGCCCTTCCGGTAATCATTCCGGTAACACCATCATCCGAAAGGTCAGATACTGCCAGGACATCAGATATTCCAGAAATTCCACCGGAAGCAATTACAGGGATCTTAACAGCTCTTGCCAGAGACCTTGTTGCCTCAATATTAGGGCCGGTTCTCATACCATCCCTGGAAATATCCGTGTATATTATTGCTGCAACTCCCGTACCTTCAAACCGTCCAGCCAGTTCCACAGGAGTTATATTGACTTCCTCTGTCCACCCCTCCAGTGCCACACGATCTTTTCTGGCATCTATCCCAATGATTATCTGCCCTGGAAACCTTTCATACGCCTGCTTTACAAATTCAGGATCTTTAAAGGCAACCGTGCCGAGAATAACATAGTGGAGTCCAAGTTCGAAATACACCTCCAGGGTCGACATTTCCCTTATTCCACCCCCAAGCTCAACAGGAATAGGAATCGCACTTGTAATTCTTTTTATTGCTTCCCTGTTGACAGATTCTCCCTGGACCGCGCCATCTAAATCTACCACGTGAAGCCTTTCAGCACCTTGATCAAACCACTTCAAGGCCATTTCTTCAGGGACATCGGAAAATACGGTCTCATCGCTCATCCGCCCCTGCTTGAGCCTGACGCAACGGCCACCTTTAATATCAATTGCTGGAATGACTATCAAATGACAACTTCCCTTATTCTTTATTGCCTTTGTTTTCCCGGCATTTTCTTCAACAGTTTCTCAAGCCCAACCATAGCCAGTTCATCGGCAGTCATCCACCGACCCCCTCCTTCCATGAAGGTCGTCAAGTCAAAAAGGTTCTCAGATAACGACTTCTGGGTCTTATCAAACCTGCCCCGCCAAAGAATGCCGCCATCGGCCGGCCTGACGAGATGGAGATCAAAGGCTACCGAAGCAGCACGATTTATGGCATAATTAGATCCTTCTCTTTCTCGCCAACGGTATATATGGCCTATCAAGACAGCATTGGCTCCAAAGGTCTTCCCCACTTTTTGAAGTATTTCAGTGAGACTTACTGTCATGTTTTTATCCAAATCGACAATGTTTGAAAAAACTCCTCTTGCCTGTCCCGGCGAAATCAACACATATCTTTTACCTGCAACTAATCTTTCAAATAAAAAGTCAGTCATCCTCTCAGCCACATCGCGAGATACCGGTTCAGCCATATAAATGCCCCCGGACAAAGAATCTCGAAACACATCAGGGTTTTCCCCCTGGGAAATGGCAGTCTGAAAACCAATAACGACTACCTTGTTTACAACAGGCTGAGGCATCGTTTCTTCATCAGAAACCTTTGTTTTTTGAAAATGACATGCTCCATTCAATAGGACGAAGGGAATAAAACACAGCCATAAAAATATCCGGGATTTTTTTAATATTTTCCTGCTCATAAAGATCTCCGCCTTGTTACAAAAGGCCTTTTGTGGATGGAACATTTCCCTTTAAACGATTTTCCAAATGACTGGCTTGATCAAGAGCTCTGGCAAAGGCCTTGAAAATGGCCTCTGAAATATGGTGAGGGTCCTCTCCTGTAAAGAGATCAACATGCATTGTGATACCGGCATTAGTAATCAGACCACGAAAAAACTCTTTGACCAAACCCACATTAAATGTTCCGGTTGTCCGATTTTCCAAAGACACCCTGTAAGAAAGAAGCGGGCGATTTGAAATATCCATAACGACCCTGACCAGCGCTTCATCCATTGGGACAGTCGCTTCACCATATCTTCTGATTCCCTTTTTTTCGTCCAGGGCCTTCCGTAGGGCCTGCCCCAAACAAATACCAAGGTCCTCAATCGTATGGTGATCGTCAATTTCCCTGTCTCCCCTGGCTCTTATTTCTAAATCCATAAATCCATGAGCCGCAAAAAGACTCAGCATGTGGTCCATGAAAGGAATTCCAGTGTCTACATTAGAAAGGCCACTCCCGTCAAGATTGAGTTTGATTCGGACCTCAGTCTCCTTTGTTTTCCTGTCTATCTTTGCCTCTCGTTCCATTTGTAGTGGCAGCCTGATGGCCTATTTTTTAACATCCGCCCCAGGTGCATTAACCTCCAAAATATATTTTATTCAAAAAGTGGTGGAGATGAGGGGACTCGAACCCCTGACCTGTACGTTGCGAACGTACCGCTCTCCCACCTGAGCTACATCCCCATTTTAATGGTCTTAATTATCCGCAAAACCCTCCACAACTTTAGGCACTTTAGACTAAAAGTTAAAAGTGAGCTAAAGTTTGAAGTGGACTAAAGTTAATGAATTGTTTCGCTCGCTAAAGGCCTATTATTTCAGTATAATCATTCTAACCATTCAAATCAATGCATTTCTGGTTTGACATTTAATATGCTTATGGTAAAAATAAATTTATGCCCCCGTAGCTCAGGTGGATAGAGCACCAGATTCCTAATCTGGGTGCCGCATGTTCGAGTCATGCCGGGGGCACCATTAAAAGCAATAACTTACCCATTGGCAGAAACTCGACCATTTAAAATCTGGCACTTTTCTGATATTGGGCTCCACCTGAAGCGGTAAGGCCAGTCAACCGGGCAACCGCTTTTTGTTTATGTTCCCTATCTCAAACAGGAGTACCGCAACATCATTGTAACAGTCTTGTGCCCCAAGAGTTCTTGAACCTCCTTGAGGGTTGGCGTGGCTGGAAGCTCTTCGTCAGGTGGCACGATTGCTTCTCTTGGGCTTTGAGAACCAGACATGCGGACCGAACTGATTCCGCGGGACAGCCTCGCCGCGAACCATGTACCACTGAAACCCTCTCACAACTGACCGAAGGTAGCTCCTTAACAATGGGCGCACATAGACCAGGTGCGGAATCCAGCGCACCCATACCGGTATACTCTGCAGCAGGTGTGGATAGACAGCAATTCGCAAGACAGACTCCCCCGCCCCCGCAGAAGCCACTCGCCATGACACATAAGAAACCGTCTTGTACTTCTCGCCGATCTCCAGCTCGTAACCAACGCCATCTATCCAGCGACGGAATCTGCGCTCATAGATCAAGCCGTTCAAATAGTGTACATGATCAATAGCGCCATCACCTGGCCATGAGGTAACTGGGTTCTTCAAGCAATACGGATGGCAGGTCTCCAGATTGCCCGGCGTCGATATCGCTTCCCAAACCGCCTCTGCCTCAGCTGCAATTCGTTGTTGAATAGTGACAGGCCACTTGAATTCAGGCTTTGGATCATCCCAGTACACGGAATACAAACCCCTATTTTGATCCACCCAACACTATGCATAAGTGGCAGGAGGGTGTTACATCGAAAATGGAAAAAGCAATTTAACGGAGATCAATCAAGAATCACCCACCACGCCGAGAGAGACGTGGTTTGATGAAGCCCTCTCGAAGGGTGCTTAGTTCTTCCTTAGCACACACTCGGAGGCTGTCCGCATCATACTCCCAAATATACTTAATGTCATTTTATTTAACTATTTAGTCGCGGTAGGAATGCCGGTCACCCGGCATCCCCCGCACAGATCCCAGCATGCACTACTAATGCACTGGGCTCCTACCTCGGGTGTGTAACGCAGAGGCGTTGATTCGGATAAGCCTCACCTCCTACTTCATGCCGGTCTTAACCGGCGCTTTCAGGACGTCCCTTATGTTCTCTGAAACAGTTTCCCATCGATGCTCTTTTTTACATTCCCATAAGAGCTTTGTTCGATTGTTTACATAGGTATCTGATAGACATTTGCCATTCGCTTTTGAGCACTCCGGTGCAGTTCTTCTATTGAAAGATTTCTGCTCATATATTTTTCGTATTTATTGTGAATAGATATGCGGATTCAAATTGGGGATTTTCCACAATTGGTGCAGGTGATATCTTCGACTCTATTCTTTCTGCCACAATCTGGACATATCTTTATCATTTGTCCTGAATATTTTGAAGTTTCAATCTTGCTCGTATCATCTGTGAATCCATTATTTTGCAATAAATTGATAAGAGTAGTCATTTTCTTGTTCATCGAAATCATCTCATTTCTTATTCTAAATACAAAAAATGGCAACAATAGCGTCATAATAGCACAAACAATAATCAGAATGCCTAGAATGCCTAATCCTTCCATAAGCGCCTCCATACTATTTATAATGCGACCTGATACCTAAGTCGTTTACACAAACTTCGGGACGGGTTTGAGGGACACCCATTGATAAGTAAATAACTAACATAAATACCTGATTCTGTGTATGTCTATGTTGCTCGTGTTGTAACTGTTAACGGCTTTGACTCAACCTCACTCTCGATCCCATATCTTTTACCATGCGGATCCCCCTGGACCACAAAACACAAAACCCCGCTCTCCATCTGCTCTGAGTAACGGGGTTTTCAGGTAACCATAGACCATTTCAAATCCTCTTTTCCTCTCGGGTTGAAAGAAAAGCCTGGTTCGTGAATAGTGCTGAATGTTGTTTACACATAACTACTTCACGGGTCAATGGAAATCGAATCCCGAAGGACCTGTCTTTTGCAGAATCTACAGGGATTATAAAGATATTACTAACGGATATTTCATGCGGCGCGGATTTCCTTATAAAGGGGGTCGTTGGTTCCAAAATGATTTAAACGTATTTCCCTACCTCCGGCAACTCATCAGAAACAGCCAAACGATTAACAGCAGAAGTATTTATCCCAAGAAAGCATGCAATACTCACATCTGTTGAGAAATATCTTTATTCCATTAATGCCCCAACCCATAACATAATGTAAGGTACCAGATGCATCATATTTTGGCATACAAAAAGCCTGTTCCTTTTATATTATGTTGTCAAATCGTATTGGAACCAACGCCCCCCTTTCCTTTACGCTACGATTAATCGTTATCCATTTTTTCTTGATAGGAGCAATATAGGATGTCCTCCAGGCCCATTCCGAACCGTAAAGCAGTCCCCTAAAGGGGCTTAAGTAACTCGAGAATATCGTCTTTTGTCCATTTCATCTCCATTCTAGCAGCAGCTCCGATAACGCTGTCTGCAATACTTCTCTTTATTTCCAACAACGTTGCTATTTTTTCCTCTAATGTGTCCTCAGTAAGGAACTGATATACATAAACTGTTTTGTCCTGACCTATTCGATGAACTCTGTCAGTAGCTTGATCCTCAATCGCGGGATTCCACCAACGATCATAGTGAATAACATGATTTGCCCCCGTAAGAGTGATGCCCAAGCCACTAGCTTGAAGACTACATAAAGCCACAGAATCATTTCCCTCGTTGAAACGGTCAATTAAGGCTTGTCTGTTTTGGGTAGAGCCATCAATTCTTATGTGGGTCAATTTGAAATCCAAAACAGCTTTTTGAAAAAGATCAAGAATTCCAAGGAAATGACTGAAAATTACCACTTTTTCCCCGTTATTTATGATCTCTTTGAGTTTCTCAAAAACCAAATCAAACTTCCCAGATCTACCGAAAATGGGATCAGGCTCTTTTGTAATGAGAGCAGGATGCCCACAAACCTGCTTCAATCTCATAAGAATAGTAAGAATGTTCGTACTCATATGAAATTTTCCTTGTGCCTTAATGTTATCAATAATAGGTGAGGCATCATTTGCCTGTATTTGAGCATAAAGACTTTGTTGTTCGTGAGTGAGCTGGCACCATTCGTCCATTTTAATTTTTTCAGGCAAATCCTTTGCAACGTTCATTTTTAGGCGCCTGAGGACGAACGGGTTTATACGTCGCGACAATGCTTCTGGTGCCGCTTTGTCCCCGTTTACAATAGGGCGGCCGTAGGTTTTCTCAAAATATCTGGCACTCCCCAAGTGATTTTTCATCAAGAAATCGAAGATTGACCATAATTCTGAAGGGCGATTTTCAATTGGTGTTCCGCTCAGACAGACTCTGTGTAAGGCGTTAATGGCTTTTGTGGCTTTAGATCTTTTGGCTTGAGGGTTTTTTATTTTGGTTGCTTCATCGAGCACCAGATATCTGAAAGGGACTTGCTTAAGCACTTCAATATCATTTGTTGCTGTTTCATATGTAGTTATAAATGTGTAGTGCCTGTTATCTTGAAATACTTTCCGATTCCTATTCGACCCGACATATTCATGCACAAGACTATTAGGCGAACATCTGATAAGCTCTCTCGCCCAATGCCTCACAACCGATTTTGGACAGATAATCAAAGAATGAATCCTGTCTTCTTCATCTACGTTCCGAGTTAGAATCATTGAAATGATTGTTTGAATCGTCTTCCTCAGCCCCATATCGTCAGCCAAGATGCCGTGCAGGTAATGTTGACTAAGCCAGTTTAACCAATGAATGCCCGCTCTCTGGTATGGTCTAAGCCTGACACCTATTTCCGATAGCCTGCTTTCAATTGAGGACGGAAGGCTGTACGTTTCATCAGCCTGAAAACCCGTTATCTCATTCAAAAATTTCTGATATTCCCGAGAAAGAATCTTCTCCCCACCGATGCTTTCGATGAATTCCTCGAGAGAATAGAAACTATTAACAGGTACTTTGAATCTGTTTGCAGTTGACTCTGCTTGAAGAACATCTAAATATTTTTTGGTTTGTTCGATTGCTTTATTGTCCAATTCCACGAAATTATAATCGTCTACTTGTATATATGCATTTTGGCATTTCGAGACATCTTGAAATGGAAGGATTAGGTTGCCTGCTTTATAACTCAGACCAAATTCAAGCCAGCCTTTTTCTCCTGTGTTAATCTTTACTATCGGTTCAAACGATTCCTCAATTACCGATATTTTTTTTGCCTGATCATTCAACACAGCAGAAAAATTGGATTTGATCAGGACTAAATCCCTTTTAAAAAACTCGGGGATCTTTTGAGAAGGAACCGATACTGATTCCAGCATGAGGAGCTCTTTGGTTTTGTCCGTCTTGATCTCCGGTAGGGGAAAGCAAGAATTATCTATTTTCGCGTAACCAAGATCTGGAGTAATGTGAAGGTTCTTAAAACTATGAATCGCATTAGTTTTCGGCGACTTCATCCCTATTTTTACTTCCAGAGTTGAATTAGGTTCGTAATCAATTGTTGCTGTTGGTTCAAGCGGTGTTTCCTCTATAATCACAGCTTTGGCCCTATCAGATTGATAAACAGAGTGTTTTCTTCTCAAGTACTTTAATACTGGAGGGCAAACGTCAAAGATCAATGATCCGTCGGCACGAATCTCGGGGTTTAGCGATTTCATCGAATTTAAAATTTCGATATCATTAATTCCTACAAAATATTTCTTTTCATTAGCAGAAATATAAGACCCATAATCCCACAATTTCTCAAGGTCCTTGATTTTCTTCTTTAAACCATCAACAAGGTAATATATCTCGATTGCCTGCTTACCATCTCCCACCATATCGAGGGTATACTCCAAATTCAGCTTCTTTCTATTATCGAGACCAATTAGAGATTTTATCCAACTGAACATACTATTCCCCGAATTTTCTAATGAGAATTTTAAACCAATCGGGCATCTTGTCCCACTCGGTGAAAACGCCATTAATAAACTTTGTGACTTGCTGCGATGAATTAGAATCCCCTTTACTCGCTTTAACAAAGTCCATCACATTAATCGTTCCTAACTTTAATTTCTCATCATTTGCGGTTGTGTACAATTCTTCCAGAGGGCGGAGTTCAGAAGACAGTTTACTGATGATATTGCGCAACGCTTTAATACTTGTTTCATATTTTGCCTCAATATTAGCCTTGCCGGGAAAGCGGGTGGTTATCTTTTCTGAAATGTACAATTCGACCTTGCCTACAAATTCGTAAATATTAACGTATTTTTCAGGGCCTATTCCTTTTAGGTGATTAGCTTTGAGAAGGCTCGAAATGGTTCCATCGAAACAATTTGTGATGATATCATCTCTCAGAATTTTCCCAATCCCCGGAACATTGATGAGCTTTTTCTCTACAATTTGCTCCGCTAAATGTTGTTCAAAATCAGATTCTTGTTTTAAGAGGATTTCGTTTAGTTCGGTCTGTTTCTGTGTGATCTTAGATTTTAGTTGTTTTTTTTTGTTTTCAAGATTTGGCAGAGCTGATTTAATCATTGATAAATGCTGCGCACCTCTTGTTGAGAGGTATTCTTTTTTATAGTTGGAGAATAATCTCAATCGCATTATCAAAAGATAGAGTAATGCAATGAGAATAATAATCGAACAAAAGAGGGCAAACGGTGAATCAAAAATTATAGTTGACTTCAACATAAAAAATCTTCCTGAAGCTGTATTTGTGCCATGGCGTAAAATATAAGAAAGATGCTATTCACATACACTGTTCATGCGGTTGGTTGCCTCATTACTTTCAACAAAATCAGTTCGGATATATGCCCGGAATATAGTGTCTTTTAGCTCTCACCATTGATTATTGTGAATGATGCGTTTTTTGCCCATAAAAAACACTATATAGAGCTAAAATAATGGTATTCTTGTGGTTGCTATCTGGTAGTCGCAAATAGTTAATTTGGTCCGATCCAGTCATATATTGTAACGATTTTGAAGAAGCCTCAACTACGCCATTTAGAAAATTTACATTTGCAGGTAATCCAAGGACTCCGATGCCAGATCGACGGCGGTCACAAGCAGATGGTCTCGAGTACGGGTACAGGCCACGTATCGGGTAACCATAGACCATTTCAAATCCTCTTTTCCTCTCGGGTTGCAAGAAAAGCCTGGTTCGTGAATAGTGCTGAATGTTGTTTACACATAACTACTTCACGGGTCAATGGAAATCGAATTCCGAAGGAACTGTCACTCACCCCGGTACCATCTTCCGGAGCTACGGGACACCGCATGGCGGCATCTTCGACAGGCAGAGCCCACAGCCTCCGGCCCAGAGGTAAGGCCTACGCTTCGGCGGGGGTCACAGAGATATTCTTTATTGAAATTCCATGCGATACGGGTTTTCTGATACGTCACAGGAAAGCTGTTTTCCGGAAAATCCTTAACATCCTGTCTTCATCCTTCGATTCCGCAGTTGTTTATTAGAGATTATATCAGATGGTTTTGTCAGATACGGTCGCAAGGAAGGAAAAAAATGGCAAATCCGATTCACGGCCCTGATGAAGTCCTGTGGTGTCAAGTCTGCCGTTGACTCTTACTTATTTTTGGAGGTGACGAACAAGAGTCAACGGCAGACCACCATATCCACAATTTCAATGTCATTTTTCTGATGCATATATCAACCAAGCTCACTAAGTCGGTTTGAATTCCTCAGGGGTAAGGACGTTACCGGAAAACTTACCTTCAAAGTGATCCTTATCCCACGTAATCATTGTTGAAATGAAGGACAGATGTTTCTTGGCAATGGCAACCATCAGGGCATCCCCGAGAGGCATTTTCTTCTTTAGCAAATCGAATATTCTATGAATTTCTACTACCGGGAAGTTGCTCTCTAATCGAGTATCAGGGAGGACTGCAACCTTGTATCGATCATGAAAATAGAACCAAAGCTCAAGGAGTTGCTTTTCACTAAGATTGAACGACAGGATCCCGCAAACCTCTAAAAGATTAACCACCGTTGTAAAACCTGTGCCCATTTTAGCAATTGAATCAAGGAATTCTCGATTTGAGCTAAAATGAATATCCCTCTTATAACGCAGGTCGATTACAAAAATATTGGTATCGATAAGGACTAATGTCTGTTCCGAACCCAATCTGTTGCCTCCTGCCATCCCTTAAATGCAGGCTCTGTTTTTGCCAGGGCAGATTCGATCTCCTTCCAGGCATCATCATAGGGGCGTAATCTCTCCAAGTCATCTTTTTTCCGTTCTTCTGAAGGCAAGATAATTGCCACAGGTTTTCCGTGGTATGTTATGGTTAAGCGTTCGCCCGATTTGACACGTTTTATTACCTCACCGGTTTTTATCTTTAATTGTTTTGCTGTAATTACTCCCATATCAGACTCCAAAGTGATTACTTAGGTTGCATAGTAACCACTTTAACGCGGTGTGTCAAGATAATAAAAAGGACTTAAGAATATATATCACTTCTTCTAATAAAGGCTTTTTATTACCAATAATTAAATGTGAAGCGACTGATGAGTTCCTCAGCCAATGGACTTCAGTGTGTCCTCATCAGCCCCATCAAGTTCATTTATAAACCTATTGCCTATATCGTCAAAGCTTTCCCTATCTTTGTCGTCGTTAACTATTTGCCTTTTTTTCAATACCCCGGACAATGACATGATGCAAGGTCCCCGGCGCAACCAGCCTTGCTTGTCTCGGCAAAACATCCCTCCCTTCCCCATGTAGTGAAGATAAGTCTACATCATTAAATCCAGTTAGTCAGTCGCGCCCCTAATATTTTTCATCAAATCGTTTTTTTATTGACAGCATATCACTGCGTGCTATACTTGAAAAATGAAAAAACTAATGACAAAACATTTCTCAAGATGGGCATCAAAACAAAAAATCTCACAAGATGACTTGTCTTTAGCTTTGACAGAAATTCAGGCTGGTAATTTTGAAGCGAGCCTTGGTGGGCACATTTATAAAAAAAGAATTAAATTTAAAGGGCAAGGTAAAAGTAGTAGTGGCAGAACGATCATTTGTTATAAGAAAGAAAACAGAGCTATTTTTATTCATGGGTTTGCCAAAAACCAAAAATCAAATTTGTCCAAAAAAGAATTAAATATTTTTAAAGAGTTATCCAAGATTTTACTTAATCTTTCAACTGAGGAAGTGTTAATAGCAATAAACAATGGAGACATTATTGAGGTGAAGTCATGAGAAAATCAATTGCCAAATCGGTTACAAGTACTGTGAAAGATTTATACAAAAGTGGATTGGTAGATGCAATAACCATGAAAAACATTGAAAAACTTTGCATTCCAGAGGTACAGGAATATTCTCCTGAAAAAATTGCTTTTATTCGGAAGAAATTCAGTCTAAGCCAAGCAGCTTTAGCTAGTATTTTTAATATTAGCGCTTCAACCGTACAAAAATGGGAGCAAGGCAACAAAAAACCTACAGGTGCATCAAAAAAATTATTAGACATAATCGAAAGAAAAGGAATAGAAGCGTTTATCTAAAAAATGTGAATGAGGGGCCGTTATGTTTCATTTTCATGGTCTTTCTATACTTCTAATCAACTCATTCGCGATATTAGAGCTTTCAATGCGCATGATGCTTTCTTGAGCGCTGCCGTAACTCAAAAGATTAATACTTCCATACCACACGGTTTTTTGATCTATGATTGCGAATTTTTGATGAATATTGGATTTAAAAACCACACTTATATTGTTGTTTCTTAGCTCATCCAATATTCGTTGCAAAGGGTCTCGGTCTTTGGCTTTAAACTCCGCTGCCGGCCTGGTTACGACAATTGTCCGGATGCCTTTTTCGATCGCAATTTCCAACTGTTGAATCATCTGCATGGAGCGCCTTTTTCTCACAAAGGGACTTACAATCAAGATTTCTTTCTTAGCACCGGCTATATCATTGCTGAATACAGGCAAAAAGCTGTCCTTATCAAAAATAATATCCAATGTCGCCGACCCAATATCATCGCTTTTTGCTTTGTACCCCATTGAGGCATACCCCGTAAGCCTTTTCTGATACATCCTTTCGAGCATCCTTATATGGATATCCACATAATCATAGATCTGTACTTCCTTTTTACCCATAAACAGTCGATGAAGCCTTCCGGCATATTGCTGCAGTGTGCCTTTCCATGATATCGGCATGGCCAAAAAAAGCGTATCAAGACGAGGTTCGTCAAAGCCCTCTCCGATAAAAGATCCTGTAGCCACCAGTAGTAGATTTTGATCTGCAGGTGTTTCCGTGATGAGTTTAAAAACCTCCCTTGTTGTCTTTGAGCCCATACCACCCATCAGCATCACAACATCCGGGACTTCTTCTCTTAATTTCTTTGCAAGCAATTCAACGTGAGAGGTTCTTAATGTCAGAATAATGCAGTTTCTACCGCGTTTATAACTGTGTAGGACGTCTTCGACAATTTGTTGATTCCGGGCGTCGTTATCAACAACTTCAGAATACAATTCCTGGATGGAAACATCCTTTTCATCACTATTCAAAGGAATTCTCAGGGATGTAAACCGCGGAATGATATAATGATCAAACGGTCTTTTTTCTGCCTGCTTTTTTGCATTATCACGATACCGTATTGGGCCGCAATGCATAAAAAGTATCGGATGATGTCCATCTTTTCGTGTCGGTGTAGCTGTCAGGCCATAAATATATCTGGCATTGGTGGTTTTCAGAATACTTTCATAGCTGAAAGCTGAAGCATGATGACACTCATCTGCGATGATCATCCCATAGTCTTTAACACAATCCTTTACCTCTCCCTTCCGGTTGAGGGATTGCATAATAGCAATGTCCACAATCCCGCTTAGGGCTTCTTTACCTGCACCCAACTGGCCAATGAGGCTTGTTTTTATCTTTTGTCCTCCTTTTTTGCCTGCTGTCATAGTCATTTCCGGCAAGGTTTCATTTATAATCAAAAAATCAGACAACCTGTCCTGCCACTGTTCGAGTAAATTGATCCTATTAACCAAAATAAGTGTATTAACCTTTTTTTCGGCGATCAGCTTGATGGCTACGATGGTTTTGCCAAAAGCGGTTGTCCCTGAGAGTATTCCGGTATCATGATGCAGTAAGTGTTCGAGAGCCAGGGGTTGTTCATCTCTTAACTGACCATTGAACTCTACATCTATTCTTTTCCCGCACTGTGTCTTATCAATAAGATGAATATCAACGCCATATTGCTCTAATTCAGTGAACAGGTCTTTCTCGCACCCTCTCGGCAAACACAGATAGTCTGTTGTTTCATCCGCGCACGAGATGATCGGTAGGTGTTGGTGGGTTGACAGTCGCATGGCTTGTTTCTTATAAAACATTGGGTTCTTAAAGGAAGCCAATCTCTTCAATCGGTTCAATGCTCTCTGGGAAATATTGTTTTTTGGAATAAACAACATGTTTGCTTTCACGATGTCGATTTGCTTTGGAAAATCGCTTCTTTTAAGGCTTATTGGATGGTGTGTTTCCCATGGTTTTTGTTTGTCTTCTTCATCGACTTTCAAGACCCCCAGCTCATGTCCATGACACAACTGCTTTGTGAGATCTATAATACGCTCTTCAGAAATCTTTTGGATCGAGGATAAGAATGCCCATTGATCACTATAGGATTCAAAGTTTTCATTGATAAACTCGGTATTATTGTTCTTCCTTGCAGATTTTTGGAATGGCAGAGCAATCAGGTTGCCAAAACCTCCTTTTGGCATTGTGTCCTGATTGGGAAACAATCTGTCGTATGATTTGAAAGGTATTTCATGTCTTGTGTTCATGGAAAAGGTCAAAATAGCGGCGCCAAACTTTCTAACTAACGCAGCGGGCAGTCGGTTTTCAAAGAAAAACCATAGGTGACCGCCGTTACCGGATTGGGATCGCTCAACTGCCACAGGGACATCAAACTTGGTACAAACCTCTCTTACTGTTGTGACATCTTCCTGCCAGCCTGCTTCATCAAAATCCATTGTTAGAAAGTGGCAGGTTTCATCCGGAAGCATGGGATAAATACCGGCAATGATAATCCCCCTCAGATGATCTTCTATGACATGTTTATCCAAAGCATCATATAACTGATTGGCGCATTTGGAACAGGACATCTTTGGTTTACCGCATAATCCTGCCTGCCATTGATTCAGACAGACGGGTGAATATCCCGAGGTTGCCTTCTTTTTATTCTCCCATTTTTTGGCATATACATCATCACGACCTTTGAAAAGTGACATGAACAGTTTGATCTTTGAGGTCGAATTCGATGAGTTGTTAACCCAAGTTTAACACCATTTTCACAAAAAGCAACAAAAAACGGGTAATATTAGCGGTTAATTACGTGTAACCTATTGATATAATTACATGCCGTTCTTTGAAACACGAATGTAGTGCCCCATAGCATGATAATAATGCTTGACACGAGGTGTTCCGTATGGTATGGTAGCATCTATGTTTATCCGAGAAATAAAAAAGAAAAACCCAAGCTCACCGAAGGTGTTCATATCCCACAGACTGATAGAGTCTGTACGTACTCCCCGAGGCCCGCGGCAAAGAGTTGTTATCAATCTTGGTCAACTCGATATCTCAAAAGAGAACTGGAAAGAGCTGGCGAATCGTATAGAAGATCTCCTTTCTGGTTATGAAAGGTCAACGGTGCCGATAGCTGCCGACATTGAAGCCCTTGCCAGGCACTATACTAAACAAATCCTGAGAAAACAACGCAGTGAAAAAAAAGAGGTATCCATCTCTGAAGATGAACAGGATTTCTGGACAATTGATGTCAATGCCGTCTCTTCATCAGATGGCAAGTCCGTTGGTCCCGAGCATACCGGCTTTGAAGCCATGAAGACCCT
>Ga0233412_10000803_pt1 | contig 17562 bp, 8 predicted proteins | sample Na_anoxic_4_MG_FD_180667 | JGI IMG/M metagenome (GOLD analysis project Ga0233412, IMG submission 180667) | Seawater microbial communities from Saanich Inlet, British Columbia, Canada - Na_anoxic_4_MG | ecosystem: Environmental > Aquatic > Marine > Inlet | place: Canada: British Columbia...
AAATACCACCTTTCCATCCTTTTCATACTTTACCGTTGGACCATATTTACCTATCATAAATACATGATCCTCATCTATCTCATATTCAATCTTTTTATTACTCAGTTTCTTGGATAATTCTTTTATTTTATGATGCGCCTCTTTGCATAACTTCGGATACAATAAATCCCCATTTGCTATCTTATCTAACTCATCCTCTAACTTCTTGGTATAATCATAACAAAATAACACCTCATAATACTCCAGCAAAAACTCCATCACCATTTTTCCTACCGGCTTAATCACCAATTTTCCCTTCTCTCCTCCTAACTCCCTCTCAATCTCTTCCTCTATAATCTCTTCACCCACCACCTCATAATCTATCATCTTTACCTTCTTACCTTTTATCGTCTCCTTGCACACATACTTTCTCTCCTGGATCTTATCCACTATCGCAGAATAAGTCGATGGCCTCCCTATTCCACGCCTCTCTAACTCCTTCACCAAACCCGCCTCCGTTAAATGCAACCGACGCTCCTCTATCACAAACCGTGCCGTCAACTTGCGATAATCTACCTCCCCCTCCTTTAATTGCTTGAAATAAGAATACAAATTACCTTCCGGCTCCTTATACTCCAATACCTTCCAACCCAAAAATATCTCCCTCTCCTCCATGTGTTTATACACATGCCTACTAGGCGCACTAATCGTCACCTCTAACACCTGAAAAATGGCATCCGACATTAAACTACCACATGCATTCACCCATATCATATTATATACCCGCTTTTCTCTCCCCACCAACGGTATATCCCTTGTATTTATATCCGTTGGACGAATCGCTTCGTGTGCTTCTTGGGCGTTGGCTTGTTTGTTGGTGCCTAATGCTTTGGTATAATTAGCCCCCCATTTATCCGTTACATATTGATGAGTGAGTTGTATAAATTCATCACTATATATTTGGCTATCGGTTCTCATGTACGTAATATATCCCTCTTCATATAGGGTTTGACATATTCTCATGGTTTCTTTTGGAGAGATTCCTAATTTGGTATTAGCAGTTTGTTGAATGAGGCTTGTGGTGAAGGGTTTAGGGGCGGTTTTTATACTCTTTCTCTCTTTTGCTTTTTTTAGGAGATGAGAATGAGTAACGGATGATTCTAAAAAGGGGTCTATGTCTGCTTGCGGTATCGTTTTGTTTAAGGTAAAGGGCACATTTTTATTCGTAAAATATCCTTCTACACGATATACCACCTTTCCTGGATTCTTCTCAATCTCTCGCTCATTATCATATATTAGTCTTAAAGCAGGTGTCTGACATCTACCAGCAGAGAGATGCTTTTTGTAAGAGACATGTTTCCATAAATAGGGGCTAATAATAAAACCCACCAATAGATCCAAGATTTGCCTTCCGATAGAGGCATTCACTACACGCTGGTTCAAAATCGTTGGATTTTGAACGGCATGCACAATGGCAGATTTGGTTATCTCTCTAAACACTATTCTTTTTGTAGTACTAGGTAATTTAAATAATTGACTAACATGCCAACCTATCGCCTCACCCTCTCTATCATCATCCGTCGCAATATATATCTCTTTTGCATTCGCAATGGCATACTTTAGTTTTTTTATACTGGATTTTTTAGCCTCAATGGCTGAAAAGGTGGGATGATATTGTGCATCAATATCATCTAACGAATTTAATTTTGTAATATGACCGGAAGTCGCTACACATTTATAACCTGATCCCAAAAAGCCCTCTATCTTTTTGCATTTAGACGGGGATTCCACGATGATTAATTTGCTCATACTGTATAGTTATACGGAATATCTAAATTATTTCAATTATAGCTTAAATGTTTACATTTTATTAAAATTTAAAATTTAAAATTGAGTTAGAAGATAGTTAAATATACCATATCACCCTCAAACAAATCCAATAGAAACCTATTTTAGTGAATTGAAACATTATATTAAATTAGATAGTAAAATAGAATATAATGATTTATTAAAAAGTATAAAAAAATCTATAAAGAAAATAAAAAATCACATTATAGAAATCATTTTGTTAATTCATTAAGTAAAAATAATTATACTCAAAAAATATATAATTATTCTTTAAAAAACGATATAAAAGTTAATTTGCGATAAATTTTTTTGATAGTTTGTCAATTTCATCATTTGAATAAAAAACAGTCATTTGGCGACAATCCAAAAACGGTTGAAGTTCTTTTTTTGTAAATTTTAGATTTGTTTTTACTATTTCATAAAACTTATCAGTCGTTTTATTTGAGTGTTTTAATACAAATTTATAAGGTAAATTATTGTTTATAATTTCAGACCAATTTTTTATATCTTCAAACTTTAAAAATAATAAATAAACATTATTTATATCATTAAAATAATAATTTAATTCTTTGTCAAAACTTGATAATAAGTCTATATTGAAATGTTTTTTAAACAGATTACATGATTTAGGTAAGACATTTATTTGATTACTTATATGTTTTTTTGTTATCTCAATTAAAGCATTAATATTATTATCAGATTTGTATTTTGTTACTTGTTTTCCTATATCATCGTTCGGCCTTCTATCTAATTTTATATGTTGGAATATGCTTGATATTCCAAAATTAATTGAATTTCTTACACTCTCAATTATTACAGGTTTAAAATTATATTTATTTCCAATATAAATTATTAAATCATATAAATCATAATTATTACTACTTAATAATTTAGTTCCATATATATTCTCAAAATAACGAACAGTATGCCAATGTGCCACATTTATATTAGAAAAACCTTTCATAATACTAGTTGAACCTGATTTCCCACCACCTATATAATATATTTTTGGGATAAATTCACATATTTTTTTTGAATTTACATTTACATTTACAGCCGTTCTTTTAAAATAAATTAAACTAATTAATTCATCAAATACTGTCTTATTTAGTTTATTAAAATCCTTCCATTTAATATTTTTACCCTTTCTAAACTTGACCCCTTCTTTTGTACCGTTGTCTAATCTCTCTGCCTTTAGCAACGCACTATCAATATACAGTTTCTTTAGTAATTTACCGATTTCAAAAGACGCCTCATGCTGATCCGACCTCCCCTCCTCTATATCCCTTAGTTTAGCAATAAACGCGTACAAAATAACCACATTTAATTCACCCTTTAACAATTTATTATAAATATCCATATACTGCCTCGACATGAAAGAACATTGACTAAAACACATATCCGAGATTGCCTCCTTACCCAACCTACTATACTTTTTCTTTATCTCACACATACGATTTACATCCTGTAACAATAATCCACTATGTTTAAGTTTTTTAATATTCTCCGTTTGATCTTTCACATTATTAACACTAATCATTTTAGCTAAATTCAATCGTTCATCATTATTCATATAATTGGATATATGATTTTATTTTTATATATATATATATTATATATAATGGCTGATACGCCAACCGTAAAGGATGATCCGGAAACCGAAACAATTGGTACTTATACTGGTACTTATACATCTCTCCCCTCCCCCCCTGCCTATAACGCCCACAAAACGGGTGAAGAAGCGAATGCCCTGCTCGCCAGAGGAGGAGGAGGAGGCATGGAAGAAAGAGTTAATGTTACCAGTGCGCAATATAATGATGCTACTACGAAACATAACGAATATCTTAAGACTACTAATCATGAAACATGTAAAACAGGAGGAAACCGAAAACGCACCCGAAAACGCACCCGAAAACGCAATCACAAACGCACACGCACATGCCGTCACCGTCACTCCAAACGTAGACGGTCATCCAAACGGCGACGGAGTTGCAAATGTAGGGGTAAATGCAAATGTAGGGGCAAATGCAAATGTAGAAAACCGCGTCGCCGTCGTAAATCCTATAAAAAGAAACGAAAGTAATATTATATATTAATTTATATTATATGTCGGATGCTTTATTATCTGTAATTATCATCCTTTTGTTTGGATTTATATACTTAATAACTATTTTAGGAACAAATTTATCGCACATAAAGAAGAATTGGCCGTTATATAGATGTAATCCAATAATAATGCCGTTTGCATCTTACTTCGGGGTAGATTCAGAAGAAAATATGCAAAAATGTACAATGAATACGCAATCTAGTTTTATGGATGCCTTTTTACAACCGCTTTATGCCATGCAGGCATCCTCCCTTGATAATCAACAGACTATGCATAAAAGTCAGAAAGCCTCTACGGCTAATGTCACTAAGCACCGAGGTATAATGGCTTCCATGACGGGTAGTATATTTAACAAACTAAACAATGTCTTAATTGAAATGACCAAAACAGGGCTTACCATGGAAGATAATATGGCCAGAGTCCAAGGCCTATTTACAACGGTATTTTACCTGGTTAAAAGTATTACCTTAGTGATTCAAAGCATCTCTTCTATTATAGTAGAATTCCCTTTTTATTGTTTCGCCAAAAACACCATTATACCCACCTTACATAACGGGAACATCCCTATTCAACATCTCACTCCCGGTACTATTCTCTCTGATCTATCTATCGTCACCGCCACCATGATATTAGACAGCACCGGACAAGACGCCTTCTTTCTAGACAATACCATCGTCACTGGTTCCCATAAAGTACTACATAAAACAAAATGGATATACGTGAAAGACCACCCAGATGCTATCTCTCTACCACCACTAAACGACCCAATATACTGCTTCAACACCAACCACAAAACTATAAAATTACACAATACCACCTTCTCTGACTGGGATGATATCGAAGAATCCGATTTAATAATCCTCAATAATGAATGCGGGACCACTCTACCTTGTCCATTAGTATTTGAAAATATACATAAGTATTTAGAGGCGGGGTTCCATCCAGATACGACCTTTGAAATGAAGGGAGGAGTATTTAAATCTATAGGAGAAATTCAATTAGGAGAAATATTGGCTCACGGAGAGATAGTGACGGGTTGTGTAACTATACAAGGAAATGTGCCGTTATATTATCATGAAAAGGATGTTATAGGCACGGCGAATGTACAAGTAGATAATGCACCGATGGGACCTTATAAGGGCACTACCGAACAACTCTATCATTTATTAACAAATACTGGTACGATACGGCGAAACCATCATATATGGAAGGATTATAATGATGGATTGGAGAGATATTTTAAATAATTTATAATCTTATATTTTATTAATGCTAGAACAGATTAATAACATATATAAAGAACTTACCTATAATGATTTAAATAGTGCCTCTATAGTAGTGTCTGTATTATTAGTTATTATATTTATAGGATTAATTATCTATTTATATATCCAAATTAATATAAAATTACTGAGAAAAGATTGGCCGCTTAATAGATGTAATCCACTTCTTATGCCTTTTGCTGGGCTAATAATGCCCCAATCAACCCAATCCGCCTGGGAATATACCGAGGCTAATTTTTCTTATTGTTCCATGAGTATTCTACGTACAGTAGCGACAATCGCTACCAAGCCTATCTATCTAATGGAAGATGCCATTTTACAAGTACAAAATTTAATATTAGAATCTATTTTTGCCATCATTCGCCTAGTCAATGCGATAAAAAAATATATGATTGAACTACTCCAATCATTGTTTAATAAATTTCATAATATTCTCATTATTCAGTTACAAAATGGTCTTATTTTAAGTGATATAATGCATAGAGTTAGTGGGATAATGACTACGCAATATTATATTGCTGTTTCTGTGTGGAATACATTTGGTTCAGCAATGAATACCATGTGGATGAATATCATGACTTTATTTTCCATTATATTTGCGGCTGAATATGCTGTTGCTGGTGTAGTAGCCGCTATGGTACTTGTAGCATCCACCCCCTTCACGATGTGGCTATTACCAATTGCTGGTATTGCTGGAGTAGCCGGTTTAGCAGCATTAATAGCTACTATTGTTATTTGTGTGTTAGTTCTATGGATAGGTCCTCTAATTAATTTGGTATTTGATACCCATACTCCTCAACTTATTCCAGGAGATCCAACGTTTTTTTGGAAAAATACCAAACTTTGTTTCGCCAAAAACACTACAATCCCCACCTTATATAATGGACAGATCCCTATCCAAACCCTCACGCCTGGCACCGTTCTCTCTGATAAATCTATTGTCACCGCCACCATGATATTAGACAGCACTGGTCAGGATCCCTACTTTCTGGATCACACTATCGTCACTGGTTCCCATAAAGTCCTACATAAAAATAAATGGATATATGTCAAAGACCATCCCGACGCCATCCTCCTACCACCACTAAAAGACCCAATTTATTGCTTCAACACCACCAACAAAACCATTCAACTTCACGACACCATCTACTCCGACTGGGATGATATCGAAGAAATAGACCTACTAACCCTTAATAATGCTTGCGGAACCATATTACCTGAACCTGTAGTATTTGAAAATATACACAAATATTTAGAGGTTGGATTTCATCCAGATACTTCCTTTGAGATGAAAGATGGAACAAGCAAAACTATAGGAAAAATACAATTAGGAGAAATACTAGCCAATGGAGAGATTGTGATTGGCTGTGTGACAATACAAGGGGATGTCCCATTATTTTATCATGAAATAGATGTTATAGGTGCCTCTAATATTCAGGTGGATAATGCTCCCATAAAACAATATACCGGAACAACGAAACATCTCTATCACCTATTGACAAATACGGGAAGTATACAACGAAACAATTATCTATGGAACGACTATAATTATGGATTAGAGAGATTTTTTGAAAAGAAATAATAATCTTATTTATTATATATAATGGTTAAAAAAAGTAAAGTAACTATGGCAACCTGTTGTGTTTTAGTCGCTTTTCTACTGGTTGTGATATTTTTACAGGCCTCTTATGCTGAGGGATTTGCTTCTTGCTCGTCTAATATAGACCAGGTTAGTAATTCTACATGGGTAGCCGATGCGGAGGAGTATAATTCTATAGTTAGCACTAAACGTAGTGATTACAAAGGGACAACCGTTCCTTTGCGTGATGAAAATCTGTTCTATTTTAAGGATAACCAGTTTAAACCTGAATGTTGTCCGGCAACTTATTCTAACTCCACTGGTTGTGCATGTATGTCAACCGACCAAAAAAATTATCTAAATGAAAGAGGAGGAAATAGAACGTTCTCTACTAATTTTTAAACTACATATACATTGAGGACACTACGCTATTCGTTTCTACCTTTTTAATTAATTTTTGCACCAACTTACACGTTACAACCACAGGGAATGTAATGGTTAATGACATGTCTTTTTTGAAAATATTAGATCCACCATTCATTAGACGATATAAATTTAATTTAGTATAGACGATTTCTAGACAACGTTTCAAGTTTCTAACCCCCTTCTCTACCTGTGTATAGTGTTGAATAATATATTTAATAGTATCATCCTCTACTACCACCTCTGTGTCACTAAAATGTACCGACTCCCTGATTTTAGGAATTAAATGCTTAGTAGCAATTACCATTTTTTCTTGCACAGTATATCCTTTTGTCTCTATTCTATACATTCTATCTTTTAAAATAGAATTTACTTTAGACTCATCATTATAGCAAAAGATAAATAAACATTTACTCAAATCAAAATCAATCTCTGAGAAATATTTATCATGAAATTTATCATTTTGGGTAATATCAGTTAAATGCGTTAATATTCCAGTCAACTCTTCCCCTTTAGGAGTATCGCTAATTTTATCTAATTCATCAAACAAAATGATCGGATTCATCATTTTTCCTCTGATTAAAATATCTATAATTGAACCATTTCTAGCACCTTCATACGTAAAACTATGCCCTTCTAATACTGAACCATCTGAATTTCCTCCCAGCGCCATAAATGCAAAATATCTATTTAAAATTTTACTAATCCCTTCCTTTACTAACTTAGTTTTACCTGTACCCGGAGGACCCTGTATAGCAATTGCTGTACCAGCCGATAGCGGATTCGCAATCCACTGACCTACTAACTGCATAATTTGTAGCTTGACATCATCCATACCATATACCGCACTATCTAAAATATCCATCGATGATTTCATAAACGCATGACATTCCTCTTTACTTGAATCATCCACATTCACCGGAATACTTGAATAGGTTCCAAACGGTATTTGCATAAAGGTATCAAGCCAATGCTTCAGTTTAGCATGTTCTCCTCCTCCTGAATCCATTGATTTTAATGCTGACACCTTTTTTAACGCACAACCTTTAAACTCTATCGGGATATTAGCATCCAGTATACGAAACCTATATGGCATATCTATATTCATCGTTGCAGTTACCATTTGCAATTTAGATAACATGGACGTTTGTGTTTCCTTCTCTAGCGTTTTAAAATACATTATTTCATTCAAATTACCTTTTTTATTTACTAATTTTCTATATTCCTTGAGATTAGATAATTTTAACTTTTTATCCATCTTATCTTTAGCATTTTCGATAGTCCTCTTTTTTGTATTCGCTAATTCCGTAATCTCTTTAATTAAAGACGAATTATATGTATTACCCAGTTTTTTTGACTGCTCTAGCACCAGATTCACTAATTCTAAATCTTCCGTTGACGTATCTGTTTTAATTTCCGCCATATAGCAACTTTCACATATATCATAATCACATTTACGACAACCATACATTATGCTATCCATCTTCATATCTTTTACTTTAGGATTATCGGAATTCTCTTCGCAAGTATTACACCACCAACCTTTATCGTCTACCGCAAACTTCTTTAATGGTTTCACACATAAACACTTACCCATTTCTCGTTCTTCTTCTTCATACTCCTCATCTTCCTCATCCTCCTCATCCAACCTGGAATCGCCTATTGTCAAAATAATATTAAGCTTCGTATCTTTCATATCCTCTTCACCCTCTTCCTCTTCCTCTTCCTCTTCCTCTTCCTCTTCCTCTTCCTCTTCCTCTTCCTCCGATGAAACATCATTTAATTCTACTATGGAATCCGAATCTGATTGGGAATCTGCGCCTTCTTTATTATCCCTCAATAATTTCTCACATAACTTATCATGCAGACGGGCTTTAATGGTATTAAGTTCAATTTCTTTCACCATATTAATATATATATATGTCTGTATTTCTTTATTTCAATTTTAATTAAAATTAAAATTGAAAATAACAATCTAAATATTATTTACCTAATATAAGAAGATGTTTGAAACTAGTAAACCTAAATCTAAAGTTATCGGAGTGCAGTTTGGTATATTATCTCCAGATGAAATTAGAAGTTTATCTGTAGCGGAAATAACCAGTCGCGACACCTATATCAATGACAAACCCGTAGTAGGTGGAATATTTGATCCTCGTATGGGGGTGTTAGAACCTGGTTTAATTTGCCCAACCGATGGTTATAATAATATTCAATGTCCAGGATATTTTGGTCATATAGAACTAGCACGTCCGGTATTTTATATCCAATATTTAGCTACTGTTATAAAAATTTTACGCACCATTTGTTATAAATGCAGTAAATTATTAATTTCTAAAGAAAAGTATCATGATTATCTAAAAAATATGAATAGCACTGACCGATGGTCGGCAGTATTTCAACACGCAAATAAAATAAAGCGATGTGGAGAAGAATCAGAAGATGGATGTGGATGTAAGCAGCCTGCTAAAATCAAGAAAGAAGGACTGTCTACTATTATTGTTGAATGGAATATAGAAGACGATGAAGACAATGAAGGTAACTCAAAAATGAGTGTAAAACTCACTGCGGAAATGATTATTAAAATGTTCAGCCGAATTAGCCATGATGATATGAATTTTATGGGGTTTAGTTCGGCATTTTCCAGGCCAGAATGGATGATTTGCCAGGTGTTAGCCGTCCCCCCTCCATCAGTACGCCCATCGGTAAAACATAATATTCAACAGAGAAGTGAAGATGATATTAGCCATATTATCATCAACATTATTAAACATAATAATACGCTTTTAGAAAAAATGGCCGACCCAACTACCTCTCAAGCCATTATAGATGACGCAACTATGATGTTGCAATACTACATTGCAACCATGGTGGACAATAATATATCTGGCGTAGCATCCGTCGCGCAAAGGTCTGGACGCCCATTAAAATCAATTAAAGAGAGATTAAATGGCAAGCAAGGAAGAGTTAGAGGAAACCTGATGGGAAAAAGAGTAGATTTTAGCGCGCGTTCTGTAATTACCCCTGATCCAAATATTTCCATTAGTGAATTGGGTATACCTTTAAAGATTGCCAAAAACCTTACTCGTCCCGTAACCGTAAATAAATTAAATATAGAATATTTATGGACTTTGGTAAAAAATGGACCGGACGTGTATCCGGGTGCTAAAATCTTAAAAAGAAAGAATGGAGAAAACATTTCCTTAAAATATATCGACAGAGAGACTATTAGTTTGAGTTACGGAGATATTGTCCACAGACATATTTTAGACGGCGATGGGGTGCTATTTAACCGACAACCTACGCTACATAGAATGTCCATGATGTGCCATACCGCAAAAGTAATGAAGAAAGGTAATACCTTCCGGCTTAATGTTGCGGTTACCAAACCATATAATGCGGATTTTGATGGCGATGAAATGAATTTGCACATGCCCCAAGACATTGAATCCGAATGCGAACTTAAAAATCTGGCGGCAGTGGACCATCACATAGTAAGTCCCGCAAATAACCAGTCCATTGTAGGAATTTTCCAAGATTCCTTATTGGGCGCATTCTTATTCACTAATAAAGAGAAAATGTTTAGTAAACAATACGCCATGAATTTGCTTATGAACTCTAATAACATAAATGTGAAATTATTTGAAAAGCCTACTAGTAATTTTGATATTATATCCAGCATTTTGCCCCCTCTAACGCTAAAGTATAAAACTAAAATGTATAATGATGCTAATGCCGATAATTCTAATTATATAATAGATATAAAGAATGGTAAAATGAACAGTGGAAATATAGATAAAAGCGTCTTTGGATCCGCTTCAAAAGGAATTATTCAAAGGATTTGTAACGACTATAGTAACGATATGAGTAAGCAATTTATAGATAATATACAGGATATCGTAACGACCTATATGAAAGAAGAAGGCTATAGTGTTGGCATAAGCGATTTAATTGCTGATGCAGCGACTAATGCATCGATTTCTGAAGCAATATCCAAAAAGAAAAATGATGTGCAACAATTAATCTATCAAACCCGATTAGGTATTTTTGAAAATAAAACTGGGCAAACTAACGTGGATGAATTTGAAATGCAAGTTAATAATATATTAAATGCTGCTGCATCAGAAGCAGGTAAATTAGGTAGAGAAAATTTAAGTAAAGATAATAGATTTGTTATTATGGTTAATGCGGGATCTAAAGGATCAGAGTTAAATATTTCTCAGATGATTGCCACACTGGGTCAACAAAATGTAGATGGCAAACGTATTCCCTATGGGTTTGATTCAAGAACCTTACCTCATTTTCAAAAATACGACGATTCACCCCAAGCCAGGGGATTTATCCAGAGTAGTTTTATTAAGGGACTTACTCCCGCAGAGTTATTCTTTCATGCTCAAGCAGGTAGAGTAGGACTGATTGACACAGCCGTAAAGACTAGTCAGACGGGATATATTCAAAGACGATTAATCAAAGCGTGTGAGGACCTAATGGTCGCGTATGATATGACGGTGCGTAATAATAAAGGGAAAATCGTGCAATTTAGATATGGGGATGATAGCGCGGACCCAGTAAAAGTAGAGGCTCAAAACTGTCCGATAGTTACCATGTCATTGGAAGATATATATGTACATTTTAATATTGTTCATAGCGATGCATTATACGCGCTATACAACGCCGAAATTGTTCAGCAACTAAAAACACAAAAGACAGAAACGATGGGAAAAATTAAAACACTAATTGATTCAATGATATATTATCGGTCAATCCTGGTAGCAAATGTATTTAAGCATATGGACGATAGTAAAGTATATCTACCAGTAGCCTTTACTCATATTATTAATAACGTATATAACCAAATGCATCTTACCGCTAATTCCTTAATAGATATTAGTATTTTAGACGGAATGAATATGATAGACGAGAAATTAAAAAAATTAGAAAATCTCCACTATGCGGCTCCTAATGATTTATTCAAAATTATGTACCATTATTATCTATCTCCTGCAGAATTATTCCTTAAACGACGATTTAATACTAAAGCCCTAACTTATTTACTCGAAACGATTGAATTAATGTATTTAAAAGCGTTGGCAGCCCCAGGAGATATGGTAGGGATTATTGCGGCTCAAAGTATTGGAGAACCAACCACACAAATGACATTGAATACATTCCATTTTGCGGGGGTTGCGTCTAAATCAAATGTTACAAAGGGGGTTCCAAGAGTAGAGGAGATTTTATCGTTATCGGATAATTTAAAAAAGCCATCGTTAACGGTTTATTTACCCGAAGAGGAAGAACATGATCGCCATAGAGCAATCAATATTATGAACAACATTGAATGTACCAGACTAAAGAATTTAGTGCTGGAGACTAAAATTTGTTTTGATCCAGTAAATAAATTATTGTCGGAAGATCAACCTGCCTTAAACCGGTTCTTGGAATTTGAGAAAAGATATACCGCGGAGGAGCATATAGATGACTCAGACTTAAGCAAGTGGATTGTTCGGATAGAATTAAATAGAGTTATTATGTTAGAAAAAAACATTACCATGGATGATATTCAGTTTGCTATTTATAAGAGTTATAAGGAAGATGTTGAATGTGTTTATAGCGATTATAATGATGATGCGTTGGTTTTTAGATTACGTATGAAACAACTAAAGTCCTCAACTAAACAAAAATCGTTGGACGAATCCGATAATATTTATATGCTAACTAATTTTAAAGAGTATATATTAAATAATTTAATTATTAGAGGTGTAAAGAATATAGAAAAAGTAATTGTTCGCTTAAACCCTAATGTGGTAAAATATAAGGACACAACGTTTGAAAGAAGTGATATATGGGTACTAGATACTATCGGGCTAAATTTAATAGAAATCTTAGGATTAGATTATATTTGTGCAAAGCGTACCATTTCTAATTCCATTACAGAAGTATACCGAACCTTAGGAATCGAAGCGGCTCGCATGACAATCTATAATGAATTTATCGACGTATTAGCCGATAATGATACTTACATTAATGAACGCCATCTTACTCTTTTATGCGACAGAATGTCTTACTCTGCCAGTATGATTTCCATATTTAGACACGGTATTAATAATGATAATATTGGACCGCTGGCAAAAGCATCCTTTGAAGAAACTCCAGAGCAATTTTTGAAAGCGGCTAGACACGGCGAATTAGATGAGATGCGAGGAGTATCTGCTTCTATTATGTGTGGACAAGAAGGACACTTTGGTACAAATGCATTTCAGACTTATTTGGATATAGAACAAATGAAGGAACGACGAGAACAACAAATAGAGACTAAGATTAATATTGATATGACTCCTGATATAGAAAACCCGAACGATCCGTGTAGTATGCAGAATTTAGGCATAAACAACGCCCAAAATATCATTGCTAACGATACGGGCGCACTAGATGACGCCTACGACTTAGATATTATGTAAATCATAATAAACAATTACTAATAATATAGTGTAATCATGGTACTTAAATGTACAGACATTATGTGTCCTTATATAGATAACCTAAGTGACTCTAAGTCATTGAATATGGTTGAAATCTGTTTCTTGGCTGCTATAAAAATACACCCACTAACAGCGCTATATGATATGTTAAATAATCCATTTATTTCTAACGATACCAAAACGGAATTAAGTAATATTTTTTGTATTATGCAACAATATAAAAATTCCTATAAACAATGTATATATAGGTGGAGACGTAAACGTTTTACTAGGTATGAAAACGATACTGATCTACGGTCCAATAGTTTGTCAAGTTATAATCCCGCACAACTTATTTCTATCGTAGAAAATAATACTATTTATGATTTTTGTCTGCCCGACTTGATTAAAATAATTAATAATGCTCTATTGTATCGCGAAGATTTATTTTCTAGCCCAATATTCCCCAAAAACCCATATACTAATTTACCATTTGGAATACATAATATGTATAACATCTATTTTCATCTTTTAGGTACCTCTCAAATAATGCCTAACCTTTTATATTTATTCTTTTTATCGAATTTTAATATTGATACGTTTTTTACAAACAATGAATCCTTTCTGAGGGATAAAAATATACACTCCTATTATAAGGAACTTACTGAGGACGAAAAATATGATAATATACTAACGATGCTTAATACCTACGCTAAATATGTCCCTAATATTATTATACATCTTCATTATCCTAAACATAATATAGTTGATAAGTTAGATTTTTTATTGCCTGATTATCTAATCTGTAAATATTCTTATAATCATACAAAAAAACACCACTCTCGCATACATATTAAACAATCTCTAACGAATTTAAATAAAAATTCCCCTAAGTTTGGACGAATTGCTTATAATGCTATTACTACTTCCAACCAATTTACAGTGGTCCCTTCCTGAGATTTATTTTCTTGAATTTAGTACTAGGTAACCTCTTGATAGTATCTTCTTCCGTATAATATGATATCGCTTTAAATGTTTTATAAATTGGTGGATTCACATTATCATACGCATTATTTTTTATATACCTATTTGTATCTAAATCCTCCATGTGTTTTATTTGTCTCAAATAATCCGTTAATTTACTACTTAATATTAGTTTTTCATTCTCATTTACTTCATAATTAATGTTTGCTAAATTTAAATACTTATTGGGATTTAAAATAAATTGTTGAATTCGGGTGTAACGAAGTATTTGATCCGCCATCTGTGAAAAATATATCGTATTATTCTCCAACTGATTTATTAAATTATATTGAGGTAACAATACCTCACAATCACCTTCATCGGTAGTTAAACAATAATTTTCCGCACACTTATTGCAGGAAGAGATGGAATTTAATGAATTTAATATGTCCTTTTCATATGTTATAAACGATATTTTGTTATCCACTAATGTATGTAAAATAGCGATTAACTCGTCTAAACCAGTTATTGTATTCTTACTTGTTAAGGTATTCTTATTATAATTAGAAATAATATCTAATATATTATTTCTTAAGTGCTTATTAGCAGGCTCATTTATAGCATCTCTTACAAGACCCCTAAACACATTATAGAATTGTTGTTCAAGATATAAATCTTTCGTTTTATTTACCCCTTCTTCGTCAACACTGTCGAATATTGCCTTTTCTTGATCTATATAATCACTACCGGTTACTCTTGTTAACTCGCTCTCTACTTTTTGTGGCGGGTCTATTTTTATAAATTGGTTCGCTTCGGTTAATATACCTATACATTGCTCATCCTCCTCTATTAATATCGTTGGATTACATAGTATCGTATTATCCAATTTCTTTATAACTTTTAGAAACGCGGTAGTCTTGTCATATGATTGCCATTCATACTCATATATAAATTGTAATTTATAATCAGTATTTATAGCACTAGGATAACATGGAATAAAACCTGAGAGTTTACGATAAGATACATGCATACCAACCGTTTTGCCATTATAATCAACGCATAAATTAAGTATCTGGGGACCTTTATGAGTTCGAAGTTTTTTAATTAGGTTTTGTAATAAGATATTTTCGGAAAACGGATATATCTCTGTTTTACTATTATCCGGAATACAATGCGTTAAATATTTGTTTGTTTGTTCTATTTTAAATGCCAATTTAGTATGATAGGGTAAAAATTGTTTTATCTTTTTAATAGTAGTACCAGTTAAACGATATTGATATACCGGTTCATACAGTATCCCTTTTTTTATTAAAATAATAGAGGTGTTTGATTTATCATATAATTTCCTACCTGCATAACTCGTCGGACATAACATTTCTACATTTCCATTATTAACTTCTTCCCCTTGGGACGGTAGACCGATTATTATTATATTTACACCGCGTGGGAAAATTCCTTTATTTGGCATTGATATCACATCCCATAAATAGGTATGATCTATCACTACCTTATCTGCCAATATATAGTTTTTGAAATTTTCCATAGCAGAATATACCCGACTGAAAAAAACGGGATCTTTATTTTCTAACTGGTTATATAAAGCACTTGTATTATACATGGCAGGCGACACAATGTCATTATCATCTTTAGCAAACTCCTGAATTAGATTGCCGTTTGAATAGGTTATAAAACTATCTATATTGATACTTTCTATGATTTTTGTTTTAAGGTTGGGAACTTCCAAAATATCTTCTATACACGATAAAAAGGACTGATTCTTATTTTGAGTGGAAACTCCATATCTTAATAAACATGGTTTATTCTGTTGCATCTGATTCATTGATAATTTACATTCTTCTTTATTTTCCATTAGTAAATTATGTATAGCATCGGGTAATAACCCCCATCTACCCTCGTCTAATGGCATTTTATTTGCATCTAATACATATAGATCCGGTTTCGCTTTTGTTACCGTCTCTATTTTCGTTTTGATGTCTTGATTACAATTTTTTATTCTCTCCTTTTGACTTTTGGGGTTTTTTTTAGTCACATAACAACATGGTACACAAACATCCTTTCCTTTTGAGTGTGACTTCTCCGGTAAGAATCCGGGATATGCGCCGGTATAATTATTACTACTATCCAAAAAAATATCATTATTGCGTTCATACACCATTTCTTCCTTGGTGGTATCCGTTTTAGAAGTAACATTAGCAGTCGGTCTGTTTTCAGATGCGTCCCATCCTCCACATTCTCCATTCATTAATGCCGCTTTGGATATACTTCTATTTTGAGGAATGCACCAAAACTGAGGGCAAATATAATAATACGGTTTTTTAGGATCATACCCATATTTTACACTCGAACTATACGATTTATAGTCATCAACTGTAAGGGGAATGCCTTGATTTTCTTTCGTTAATTTTTTTTGTAGTTTTTTATTTGTTATATCTATCCTTTCATCCTGTTTATCTATATTTTCCTTTTCTACCGGAGTTAATGCTACCGGAAGTCGTTGCACCTCACCACGACATGTTCTAATATATCCAGTTGTATCATTTGTTGCTTTTTCAAATAATAAAGGATCACTCTTTTGTAACCTCTCCAAAAAATAATTGGGATTTTTTAACTTTATCGACTCTCTCTCTTCTGACTCAATACTCCTATATTCCATGTCATCATCCCCACCTCCTTCATCCGGCGATTTGGACTGGGCGGGTGCTACCTCCTGATCCGTATCAAGGTCCGAATCTACCTCCTGATCCGTATCAAGGTCCGAATCTACCTCCTGATCCGTATCAAGGTCCGAATCTACCTCCTGATCCGTATCAAGGTCCGAATCTGTATCAAGGTCCGAATCTAGTTCTTTTACCTCGGGCTCTGGGGTTGCATCCTCATCTGGGGTTGCCTCTACCTCGGGTT
>Ga0233412_10000806_pt1 | contig 17515 bp, 12 predicted proteins | sample Na_anoxic_4_MG_FD_180667 | JGI IMG/M metagenome (GOLD analysis project Ga0233412, IMG submission 180667) | Seawater microbial communities from Saanich Inlet, British Columbia, Canada - Na_anoxic_4_MG | ecosystem: Environmental > Aquatic > Marine > Inlet | place: Canada: British Columbia...
TCTGATAATAATGTTTCGTCTATACAACCAGAACCAGAACCAGTGACTGGTGGCCCACCATCATTACCACCTTCACCTTGACTTGCTGCTTCTTCAGATTCCTCTGCCTCATTTGGGTCTTCCACTACCACTTCGTCTGATTTATCTTTTTCTACCTTAATAGCGTCATTAAATTCTTCTTGTCCAGCAAATGGTCCGTAGAAGTATTCGTTTTCTTGTGTTCCATCACTAAACCCATCATCACCCTCAAGTAGTATTTCTCCAGCACTTTTTCTTCTTGTTAATATCTTTTCTAATGGCATATATAATGCTGTATTAGCGAAGAAGTTATATGAAACGGCGTTTTGTAATGCTGACAATGGTCCTTGTAATGTAGAACCTCCAATAAACTTAAAGTTTAAATCAACGTTACATAACATTGGTTGTACACCAATACCTTCAGGATTAAGGTCCCATTGTAATGGGTCAAAAGTAAAGTTAATTGTGTCAATTATAATTTTAGTGTGATAAAAATCACCCAACCTCAGTATACATACTGGTGGTCTACCAAATGCTGTATTTTGTGGTTGGTTAGGGTCTATTGTTGATGGCCCTTGTCTACCACATTGTTGTAAGAAAGTTATTCTTGAATTAAACCCTTCAGGTGTTATTGAATGGAAAGCTGGGTGGAAGTTTCTAAGTTTATCTTTAAGGCTATCATATAAGAAAGAGTCGTCTTCTTTTATTTGCATAAAATAATCACATTCATTTATAAAGTTTTTAGCCAATTCAAGTGCCTCTTGTTTGTCGGCTTCAGCTTTTGCTATCGCAGCCGCTTTTTTGTCTTTAAATTCTTTTAGTAAACCTTCGTTTACACCTTGTATTCTTTCTTTTTCTTCTTTTTTAAATGTATCCCAAGATTTTGATAGTAGTTCCTCGTTTGGTGTTAGAACTATGTCAACTCTTCTAGAGATTATTTGACACTCGTTTTCATAATCATTTGGGTGTGCTCTACTTGGTGTTGGTATAAACTGTCCACTATACGATGCTGATGATGTGTCAACATTTGCGTCATTACCAACAAAACCAAGAGCGTCTTTTTTTCCTACCCCAAATATACCCCATCTAAGGTTGGCTGTTTGGTTTTCGGATAACTGGTATTCACTTTCTGTGTATAATGGTACTTCACTTTCCCCACTAGTGGGTAGTTTTGGTGTTTCATCTGTTGATTGTTCACACTTTACCATTTGGTCATACATATAATTAAAAACATTCCTAGCTCTATCTTCTGATAGTTTCTGATTATATTCTACATTACCGAAACTACTCGTGTTACCAATTACCGAAATTGTTTGCCCCTTTCCTTGCCATGTTGTTGTTAAAAACTCTATTAATTGGCTTATACCATTTCCAACCACACCGTCACCAACATCAACAGTAAACTTCCATGTTTTATTTTCCATACCTGGTATGTCCATTTTTGGTAGGAACGATGATTTATAATTACCCAAGAGGCCACTAGTCTCATCACTACCCGTCCCAAAAAATCTAGAATTAAAACCCTGTCTTTCGTATAGTGACCCTAGTTGGTTAGCTTCTTTAATTTCTCCAGGTGTTGTTGTGGGGCTTGTTGTTACTATGGTAGTTGTACTACTAGCTGTTGTTGTACCACTAACACACAGACCACCCATTGTTAATGTAAAACCCGTTGGACATGTTGTTGATGCACTGTAACATATGGAAGACCCACTTAATGTGTACCCTGCCGGACAACTCGCAAGTTGTGTCGTACCTGTCGAAGGTAGACATTCGTTACAAAAAGTTATATTTTCATATGCTTGACCATCACTTTGTGAACCCCAAAGTTGGGTATTCGTTTCATTACCAGAACCGGTTGGCACTGCGTTTAACTTTGGTCCAAACCTATTCTCAGTACCTAGTGGTGGACTTTCTTTACCGTTACAGGGTAATGGTCCATCCCATCTTTGGTATTGGTAACTTTCTGGTATTTCCTCTAAAGGATACCCCTCTGTGTCCAATGTATTTTCATCCTCTATTGTGTCGAACCATTGACTAACAGGCGGACTACCATCATACCCCCCATATTTATCAATCTCTTCTTTACAAGCTTCACCACCATCACATGAATACCAACCTACTTTATATAATTTTGGGTTATCGTACCATGCCTGTGGGTCTTTTTCGTAGTTATAATCAAAACATCTACCTATAATCCCATCTGGACATGAACTTTCGTCTATTATATATCCGTAACTACTACAGTATCCTTGGGTACCTGAACCACAATCATCGATTTCTTTTATAAATGCCGACCTAGCGTTTTTAAAGAAAAAACTTAAACCATCGGTTACTGTCGGCACTCCTTGGTTTTGTCTTTCTGTGTCACTTTCTTCTAATAGTTCTGGTTCTGTTAATTTATCTAGCTCATCTTCTTGTGGTATAATTTCTTTAAAAGCTTCCTGTACAATATTTTTTGTTGTTTCAGCGTCACAGCCGGCGAAGAATGTTTCTAAGTTAGTTGTTGTGCTAACCTCCTCAACTTCGCCAAGTTCGTTGGTTGTTGTGGTTTTAAAAGCTTTGTCTTTTAATTTATTTAATACTGATGGGTGGTCAACCACAATTGAAAAGGACAATGTCCCTGTTCTTTCGGTATTATTGTAGGTGTATATTGGTTCTGCTCTACCAATAAAACTAGTTGTATCCCAATTAACAGATGTGTTATCTGTAAAATTTATGTTATATGGTGGAAACCACATTATTCTACCACCAAAAGGCCCTTTTTCACATGTGGGTAGTTTTCTATGATGTGGAGAATCTTTCCAAGCTAAGTTTTCAAGTGAGAACATATATGGTATTACATGTTTTTTATCAACAAGTAGTTTACCTAATTGTGCCGCTTTCATTATCGCACTTTCTGTTTCCCCATCCTTTTCCCAAGCTATTTTGGGTATACCGGGACTTCTTAGTGTTGAGTATTTACCTAGTTTTACATTTGCGTCTGATTTTCCGTCTCTAATTGTACCAGGTTGTGTTTCTCTCCATAACGCATCGTGTCTTATTAGGTCATTATACCTATTATAAGTGTTTCTAACTGACCATGAACGACAATAATATTTATTTTCTTTAGATTCTTTAACCAAATTACCTTGTGACATTGTAATGTGTCTTCTATCGGTACTATCCATATTATAGTTTTGGTCTGAGTTTGGTAATCCCACAAATTGTGCCGCACTTCCTCTACCTTTTTCACCAGTAGATTTATTAATTAATTTTTGTGTATACCTTAATAACCCCCTTTTAGGTAGATTTGCTTCGTCTCTACCGTCTTTCCAAAATAAATCACTGTTCCATCTAGCTTCTGTTTCTGGACCAATATTATCAAACGTACCACCAACGTCTTCAAATGGGTTGTCTGTGGTTATCTGTGATGGATAATATTGATTAGACCAACTAGCTAAATGTTGGGAATCCCAACTACCCTTTAATGCCACGAAATCCATTTCATACGCGTATTTGAAATCAAACCCTTTGTTTTTATAAACCATGATAGGACTATCTTTGACTGTTGGGTTGTTTTCTTCTGTTGGTGCTAAATCTTCACTTTCCTTTTTACCAATATTTTTTATTTTATCAACTATTCCGGCTAATTTTGTTTTATTTTCTGTGACTGATTTTTCTTTTGAACCAACGGGTTTTTCGTATGTGTGGTCAAGATAACCTAACTTTTGTGTTGGTTGGTTTGCGTCTTTAGCTTTTTTTGGTTCGTTACCTAATGGGTCGTCTTGACCTTCAATTATTGGCCCATATTTATTTATTTTTAAAGCTTCGTATAATAAGTTTTGTGTACCCTTCCCCGTATAGTCTAGTAGTGCTTGTGATATATCTATTTGACGTTCCGAAAATGGGCTATCCATGGGTTTTTGACCCCAATCAAAAGCTCCATCTGGTAGTGGGTCTTTCCTTAAAGCTGATAAGTTAAAATCAGCTAAATCAGTTAAAACCCCTAACCCTGGTATTGGTATCCCTTCAGCTGGTTTTGTGATTTTATAATCTTTTCCGAATAAAGGTTGTCCAGCTAATAACCCTAAAGGGTCCAAATTAATTCTACCAACAGTTTCGTTAATTAGATTTTGTTTAACTCTGTTTTTTAATTCCGTTAAACGTCTTTCGTTTGCCACTTCATTTAATTCTGAAGGGAAATCTATTAAAAACGCGTTTAAACCACCTAAACCTACAGCGTCCAATGTTTCACCCAATAAGTCAGTAACAACATTACCACCAGTTGATGTTGGGTATTGTATGAACCCTGTTTCTTCTGGGTCTTCTAGTTGTGGACAATTATATGCTTGGTATACAGAAGGTCCGTATTCATTATCTTTAAATATAACTTCATTTCTTATGTCGTTTAGATTTACAGATACATTTCCTTCAGCAAACCATTCGTCAACATCACCAGGATTTTCTATTTTTGAGTAATTTATGGTTTTTTCTAACCCTCTTTCGTTGGCCCATACACTTAAAAAATTTCCAGCAGCACCATCAACTAATTCGTCTGGTAAATTAAGTAGGTTCTGACCTAAAAGATACGTAACATAATCACTATCTGTTAAATCACCGAAACTATACGTTTGGAAAAAGTCTATATTGTAATTATTGGGATTTATAGCTGGCATAATTAAATCATCTTTTTTTTATAATAAATATTTACTTATTAGGTTTTACTACACAAATTTGTTGCGCAGCCTTTATAAATAATAATAACTGATTTAAATAATTAAATATTTAATATTAATTAATATAAGCCATTAGCAATATAATTAAGTTCCCTGCTTATCGGTGTAGGTATGTTTAGCAACAATTCTCTTAATACCATCAGTAAATGTTCTGTCTGCTAATAACTCTGAACTAACTTTTTTACCACCGGCACCTACTAGGTCTATTTCACCATCAACATTAATGTCACCAAATTCTATTTTAATATTATTACCCATCATACCTAACCACATTGAAAGGGATTTTAAAGCTTCAATATTTTCCGTATTAACCGAGTTTACCGCATCAACAGCCTTTGACACCCCTTCAGCGTCAACACCCTTCATGGCATCACCTAACGAGTATGCTGCCGCGGCTAAACCTATTAAACCTAAAAGACCGAATGGGTTCGCTAAGGCTAGACCCATAATAACAATGGACGCCGCTAAACTTATAATACCTAAACTAGCTAAAATTAAAGCTGGACCTAACATAATTATCGCTCCAATATTATCCATACTGACAACACTAAATAAATTAACAAAAGAGTCTATGATAAGAGCTATACCTTCCGCGACATAGTATACAGCAGCTCCCATCATCATCATAGCCGCACCTAACCCTAATAATATTAGAATACCTATCCCAGATATCTCTACGGAAGCACCTAAAACACCTAAACCTGCGGCTAATGCCTCTAACCCCGCACCTGCCGCGACGCCACCTATAGCTATAGCCGCCATACCTATAGTACCAGCAGTCATCGCCGTAAACCCTATCGCTGCTGCAGCTAATCCGGCAGTACCTAATAAAACGGTTGGTGTTCCCATCATTGATAATCCTCTACCTAAAGCACTTAGGTTTCTATAAAGAGCTTTCAATTTTACTTTACCAAAAACCATTAATGTTGGTAATGCTGGAACCATAGCAACCATTCCCAAAGCAGTAGGTATTAAGTTAAGTGCACCGAATAAGACTTGTGGTGTACCCATCGCCCCTAGACCTGAAGCCAAACTTTTTAATCCGGCTCCTGGTTTTCCTTTTACTTTAGATTTTACATCAGGTCCTCCACCACCACCTTTTCCAAGACCACCCAGACGAGCACCTTTAGCAAACGTATAACCGGCCAATAATTGTTGACTAACCCAATAAGACGCAAAACCTATAGCGGACCAAATTAGAGCACCTTTCCAATGTTCACCAACCCATTTTAATTTTTCCCAAACCCATTTCAATCCCTTTTTAATTTCAGGCCACCAATCTCTCATTTTTTTAGCGAAAGATATTAAAGCTTCAGTTAGTCCCGTCATCCAAGCCTTTCCAGCACCAGAACCTAAAAAATCTACTAACGGTTGCATAACCTCAACAGCTACCAACATCAAAGCGTTTTGTATTGATGTCCACTGCTTAGCAGCACCCATAGCTTGTTTAGCTCTTTCTTTATCAGATTTTGCTCTACTTACTATATTCTGTCTATCTTTTGCCTCTAGGTTTATTAATTTTTCAGTAACTATCTTACCATTCTTAGAAAAGGTTATTTCAGCACCATCTTTCCCCATTTCAGACATACCAAGAATCAAATCCTTATCTTTTTTGTCCATTCCACTAGGCAAAAACTTCTCCATATAATCCATTTTTGAAGCTTGTTTCGCTGTTTTAACTAAATCAGTATAGTCCATACCTAAAGCGTTTGCCGCTTCACGCATTCTATCTAACTCATGAGCTGACATTTCAAACTCACCAGTTTTTTCATTAAACGTAGCACTTTCTTTTGCGGCTTTAGTGATTGATTTAGCTAATTCTTCTGGGGCATTTCTAGCCTGATACATTAGTTTAAATGGGTCACCTAATTGTGCTAGTGAGCCACCCATCATTTGTAGTTGAGCCGCAGCTTCAATAGCACCTTCAGGTCTAAAGACTTTATCTGATACACCAGCGACAGCTTCCATACTTAACTTAAACTTTTCAGAATGAGCAGACATTTTAGCTAAAGCTTTCATTCCACCCCTAAAATTCATTTTATTAAGTAAACCTAAATTAGCTTGAAATTTTTTAATAACTTTTCCAGCGTTGGCTCCCATTTGTTCAGACATCGCTTGAATATCAGCAACCACTTGAGCACTTTGTGTAGCACCAAGACCAAACGCTTCCATTTGGCCAGCCATTGCCCCCATCTCCTCTCCTGACATATTTGTCGCTCTAGCGACTTGAAGCATTTTTTCACTTGCTTCAGTAGATAATATAACAGCTCTCCCACTTTCTTCATTAAAAGAACCCATCATTTTAACCGCAGTACCCAATTCAAAACCCCAACGAGTAGCACTTTGTCTAGCCTCTTCAGTAGACATTTTCACCGCATCAAAACCAGCACCAGATAAACCTATACTAGCCGCTGTATCTCTAGTTATATCGTCTAACTCTAATACTTTATTTATTACATCACTTAGAGATGGAATCAAACGCTTAAACGAGGATACCATGGAATTACCCATAGCCTTCATTAAATTTCCGGCATTAAGTAATTCCTTATTTGTTGCGATTAATTGAGCTCTTTTTTGAGCTAAATCTGCTTTATGTTCTTTAGCTAAATCTAATTCTTCTTTTGATAATTTTATTCCTTCTTTCTTAGCATTTGCTATAGATTCTTCTATATCTAGAATGTCTTGGTCAAGACGTTTTATTTGTTTAGCATTGTCTCTAACCTCTTTTTGGCCCTCTCGGTAACTGGCCATACTCTTAGTCTGCCTTTCAACCCTATTAGCAATATCATTCTCAACTTTTAAGCGTTCCTGTTGTAACTTTATGTCTTCCTTTAAACCCATACCTATTTACTAGATTTAACTTTAAGAGATATTGAACCTTTTGATGGTTTATCTAACGACTCGTCAGCACCCGCTTTTCTACCTATTTCTACTTCTACATCATTAACACCACTACCCATAATTTTATTAGAAAAATCATCAACATCCATATTTGGTTTTATTAACATAGCTTTAGTTAATTCAGAACCTATTTTTACAGGATTTTTCCATTCTAGTATTATCGTATTTTTAGTTGACTTAGACTTTCTTATTAAGACACCTTTTTTTAATTCGGAATTAACAACACTTTCAGCACCACTTATGGACCATAAAGGGTTGCCACCACCATCGGTTATTTTTAGTTTACCTATAACTATTGTTGGTTCATCACCATCATTACCCCCCTCCTTAGATGTTTTATCATTAAAAAGTGGTATTGAGACTATTTTAAGTATTCTATCGTAATATTTTTTTGGTTTGACTTTGTCATCCCACTTTTCACCCTTACCTATATCAGTACCTTTTGGCGGTGCTACCTTTTGTTTAGGCCCTCTTTTCTCATTTAAAACATCCTCTAAGATTGACCCTATAGATAATACAGATTCTTTTTTTGTACCATAAAACTTACCCCAATAATCATTCACCTTATCTCCATTGAAGTCTATTTTATATGATTGTGTTTTCCCCCTATATTTAATTGGGGACGCAAACCATTTTTTTACGGCTAACATAAATTCTCTTATGTTTTCATCTAAAGTGTCGATAACATCATTACTTATTACATTACCGAAAACCATTTTCCATCTTTTATATTTATCAGTATTTTCAACCTCTAACAAATAAGATTCATCCATTTGTTTTGTGTATGTTATATTAAACTCAGGAAAAGCTTTCTCTAGTTTCTTAAAAAAGTTTGTTGGGTAAGCCTTTCTTAAGTTCGCAATCATCATAGAGTAATTATCCCTACTAGATTTATTTCTAAACTCTTTTAATTTAGACTTATCAACATCACCCTTTTTAACAGCTCTTTGTAATTTAGCGTATTCTCTAGCTTCCTCTATTTTTTTAAAACCATCACCATATACAACAGAACCATCATGTTTGCCATAATTTTTAAGTAATAATCTAAATATTTCATTTCTATTCTTTTTTATTTCTGGTGGTATTGAAGGCCCAGAGACTTCACCTTCTTGTCCTTCACCTTCTTGTCCTTCTTGTCCTTCACCTTCTTGTCCTTCTTGTCCTTCACCTTCTTGTCCTTTACCTTCTTGCCCTTCTTTATCACCCTCACCACCGATAGAAATTTTAACCTCGTAATTTTCATCTTTAATTAACATAGGTAAATCAAAAGCGGTACCTTTTAAATTCTTTTGCAGTGTTTTAGGGGAGAAATTAATTGTATAAACAACTTCACCATCTTCACCTTTATGGGTAAAATAAATAATAAACTTTTTAGCGTTACTCCTTTGGTCAACAGAAGCTTTACCTTTTATATCTTTTGACTCACCATTAAAAAACTCAGCTATAGATTTATTAATAGAAAAGGAAAATGGAAAAGTTTTTAAAGCTTTATAAGAATCTATAGTGTCTTGGTCATCTATATCAGAAACTCTAACACCCATGTTTTGTAAATTAGCTGCGGCTAGGTCCCCACTAAACATAGCCTGAGCTATAGCGTGTGATAATCCACCATCCTCAGAATTAGCAACATCTGTACCCTTCCTTTTATGTGGTTTGTTTTTACCAAATGGTTGGTCTGGGATTAATTTATTTAGACCTATAGCCCCATCACCAGTAATAAAACTACCAAAATCCTTTTCAAGTAGGATGTCTTGCATTTTTAACCTTCTTTTAGACATATTTTACTTTTATATATAAATATCAGCAAAAATGTTTTAACGCTTTCTAGATGCTTTTTCGTGTTCCCTTTTTTGTTCTTCCATTTCTTTTTTGAAATAATCTAGATAAATATGTCTTTCATATATAGGTATAGACATTACACTCTCATAAGAGAATTTCATATGTTTTACCATATAATATATTTCTTGGGTTAGATTTAACTTATACTCTGGCGTTAGGCCAAAAAAAGTTGAGTCCAATTGGAAGTGTGCTTCGAAAGGGCTCCCCAGAAGGACCCTCCACATCCACCGTCATATCAATTCCTGGCTCAATATTATCAACATACTCCCTAAATTTTAGGGAATCGTAAGCCGGCATAAATTGAATATACTTGCCGATGTAATTAGGGTCTCTATTACCGTCAACCTCAACTATTTGTTTTTCTAGTCTATTAGTTAATAGGTTTGTAATTGGTGATTTTGTTAATTTAGCTCTCTTTTCACTTTTTGAAACAATCTCCCTCTCAACACCAACAGTTAACATTTTAAACTTTACAACCTTTTTAGATTTAGGTAAAGTAAAAGAAAATTCGTTTCTTTCATCAGGTTGTGCCCCTATTTCTTTTGTTTTTAAATCATTTAAATCAACTTCAGTTTCAAACTCTTCAGCTGTAACTGGGTCTGTTAATTTAACTAGGTACATTTCACCATAACCAGTAGCTCTAAGCCAAATCATTATAGCGTTCCTATCACCAACTAATAAATCATCTAATGGTACGGGTGATTCTTTAACCTTCCTTTCAATTAAAACATCTATAACCTTACCACTTTTAATTAAGTTAGGTGATGTTAATATATTTTCATCTGAAGCGGTCATATATTCTACCTTCATAGAATCTTTTTGTCCAGGATAAAGCAACCCCTTTGATGGTAATGGTAATATATCAAAAGGAACTTCAAAATGAAATTCGTTATTTTTTTCTTTTTGGTTTGACATTGTAAAAACTTTTTTTTATTTTTGCTATTATTATAAATTAATCTTAAACACTTTAAGAATAAAGTAAACATTAATCATATGGCTTATAAATACAACATTTTATTTTTTTTATAATTAATTTTGCCAATTAAAAAACTATCACTATATTTGTACTATAAATCAATTAAAACTATAAAAGATTAAGATGAACGAAATAAAACTAAATAGACTCAAAGAAGTATTGACAATACAGACCCACTCAAGAGAAGAGGATTTAATGATTGACTACTTAGAAGATGTTTTAACACAAAAAGGCTACGACCACTACAAAGATAGTATTGGTAACGTATATGTAACTAAAGGTGAAGCCGAGTTTTACCCATGTTTTGTGTCACACACAGACACAGTACACCAAATCAATCATAATATGAAAGTTGTTGAACTTGAAGAAAACGGTAAAAAAATACTTACCGGTATTGATATGGAAACAATGAGCCCTTCAGGTATTGGTGGTGATGATAAGTGTGGTGTTTATCTTTGTCTTGAAATGTTAGACAAATTGGATAATGTTAAAGCAGCTTTTTTCGTATCGGAAGAAATAGGTTGTATTGGTTCTAGACAAGCTGACCCAAGTTTCTTCAAAAACGTTGGTTACGCTATTCAGTATGACTCACCTAAAGGAAACTCTATGAGTATGTCTTTAATGGGTATTGAGTTGTTCGGTAAACAAACAAATTTCGGTGAAAAGGTTAGTCCATTAATCTTAGAACACGGAATAACTGATTGGGCTAGACATCCATATACAGACATATGGCCTCTTATGGAAAAATTTGATTTTTCATGTCTTAACTTGGCGGCAGGTTATTACAACTACCATACAGCAACAGAATATGTTATTGTTGATGATGTTACTAACGCTTTTGAGTTGGGCCTTAAATTACACGAACAATTAGGTGAAAACTTTTATGAAAGACCAAAAGAAAAGAAGAATGTGTTTAACACAATATTCGGTGGTAGCCAATACGGTAAAAGTGAAAAACTACTAAATGAAGATGAAGATGATGACCTTTATTTTGATGAGTATGATGAAGATGATGAAAAAGAAATAATCGATGTCTCAAATGACTATAAAGTAGGTGAGTTTGAAGACAATTGGGATTATGATGATTTTAATGGGGGCTATTCAATAAAAAAGTATAGTGAGGACTATGATGTTGATTTTGATTGGTAGTCGTTAGATTAAGGTAAGGAAAAGTGTGCGAACAAAAATTGCTCATAGGAGGTAGGTAACAGGCACTCCCCACATATAACCTTACCTTTTTTTTGCCATTTAAAAAAGTTTTATTATATTTGTATAACAACATTAAATAATAACAACTATGACAAAAACAATTTCAGCTACAGCATCGATAAAAGGATACAAAGAATCTAAAATAGCTAAATCAGAACATAATGACTGTTCTGTTAGAACGATAGCTAACGCTTTTAATGTTGATTATGATAAAGCACACAAATTCCTAACAGAAAATTACCAAAGACCAAACAAAAGAGGTGTGAGTACACACAATTGGCATAGAGTTAACGATAAATTTTCTGATGAAAACACTACTGTATTTGGTAAAAAAATCAAAAAGGTTGAGTACGCTGAGATTGAAGTTGACGCTAAACAATGTGAGAGAAGAACTACTTATTGGAATGAAGGTAGTTCTTACGATTACAAAAAGAAACTAAAATTATACACAAAAAGAGGTAACAAATATAGTCAAATGACCGTTGGTAGTTTTTTGAAAAAATACAAAGAAGGTACATACATCCTTTCTGTTAGGTCACACACATTCACAATAAAAGATGGTGTTGTTTATGGTAACAATACTGATGGTGTAAAAATGAGAGTACCAATAGAAAAGGTTTGGCAAATTGTTTAAAAAATAAAAGGGGACATGTGTCCCCTTTTTATGTGTATATAATGTGTTACTAATATTAAAATACTGAGATTGCTCTATCAAATCTAAGTGTAGTCGAAATGTCAGCGATATCTGAAGAAGAATAATCTAAATCTCCGAAATTTGCTGATGTAACCATAGTACCTTGTAATATCCACTTCTCAATTACAACGCCTGTTGGGTCTAACATTTCCAGTTCAACGTCTTTCTTATAACCAGCAGCGTATCCTTGTCTTCCCGTTACAGATTCAGAGTGTAAACGAATCCATTCCATAAGTGCTTGAGTAGCTGAAGGACCAATTGGGTCTCTAAATGTCACATCTATAGTCTCCCAAGTAAATCTACCTATTACGAAGGTTGATGTATTTAAAAACTGAATCTCAGTTTCTTCTGCTGTATATGTTGGTCTTGCTCCACTTGATACGAACCACTCCTGAATACCCAAAGGTGTTGGGAATCTAAATATAAACCTATTCTTCTTCTTTGGCTCGTAGGGAACAGGCATTCTCATTAATAAATCTGCCATTGTTTAATGTTTTTGTTTTTGTTTTATTATCTTTAATTATAAATATGCGACAATTTTATTTTATTTCATTAATTGTCTAATTCTTATTATTTCTTCACCGAGTATTTCTTCACCCTCAACAAACTGGTAATCGTCTGATTTGGTTTGTTTATATTTTTTACTAGAACCACCTTTACAGCCATACTTACCACAAAAAGCTAAAACAGCTTCTTTATTGTAAGGTAATTTTTTACCTTTAGCTCCGAAATACATCATGGATAACATCTCCATAAACTGTGGTAAATTTTTCATTAATAGTTTTTCATCAAAACCTGCCTGACTAGCGGAATTACCTAAACTTAATTCAGTTATTAAGTCATATCTACCATTTAAAGACTCACCCGCTAACCCCATTGCTTTACCTCTTTCACCTGGTCTAGATACTTTAGCTTTTTGTCTTTCACCTATGGCAAAATCTTCAGGGAAACCTTTTTTCAATTTAGAGAAGAACGAACCAATACCCTTTCTTGTATTTCTAACCCACTTAATTAAACCTTGATTTTTATTACTTTGCACTTTTGCCATCCAAGCACCAACATTAAGTTTTTTAGTAAAAGCGTTTTTCTTTTCTAGATGTTTATAGAAAGCACTTAGATATTTTTCTTGGTCTACTTTCCCTTGACCCAAGGCCGCATCAAAGAAACCTGAAGGTAAAACCGTACCTTCTTTTAGATTAATACTATCCCATAAACTTTTACCACCAGGTAAGAAGTTTTGAGATAAATACACTAATTGCATATTTCTATTACCTTTTAAAAAGTCAGTAGGTATGTCAGGTGTCGGTGGTATTACACCAGGTTCTACATCTGGTTCTACACCAGGTTCTACATCTGGTTCTACACCAGGTTCTACATCTGGTTTAGGGTCATCTATTACAGGTGGGTTTTCGTCTGTTGGTTTAATGTCTCTTAAAGATTGTAGTAAATCATCTAGTGTTTTAGCTCTAGATTGTCTCTGACCTTTCTCTCTCATAACTTTAACTGTTATACCGGCTAAAACTAAAGCCACACCTATTGGACCTAAAATATTACCTAAACCCTTTGCCGTATAATAAGCTGCCCCAGTCTTAACCGCCGTTTTTGTTATATGCTTAGTCACTATAATTGGTACATTTTTAATTAAAATACTACTAAGAGTGGTACCAGCTTTAACACCATATAAAGTTGTGTTTAACCCACTATTGGGGTCTGCTAACTTACCAGTACCAGAAGCACCAGCCTTAAAAAAGTCACCCATATTGTCTACACTTTGTGGACTGTCTACTAAAGCGTGTAAACCTTTAGCTGCATCACCTGGTCTCATCATAACACCACCTTGTTGACACAACAAGTCAACACCCTTATGAGCGTCACCACCACCAATTTGTTCTAGTTGTGAGATAAACCCATCTGGAGAAGAACCAGCATCTACAGATATACCCGTTGTTCTATTTAATAATTTATAAACACCATCACCAGGTTTAACATTTGTTAATATTTGACTTTTAGTTTCTATAACATCCTTAACCTGTTCAGTATCAGTATATGATATTTCTTCTTGGAATAAACTTTTAAACCACTCAGTATTAGCTATCCAAGAATAAGCACCCAGAGCACCACCAATCAAATTAAGTAAAATAGGTAATCTATTACTAGCTAAACCCTTTTTACCCATTCTATTAGTTTCAAACTCACCACTACCAGATGATTTTTGCATTTTAGCGGATTGTCCCGAACCTTTTTTATCTGGTTTATCAGAACCCTTTTTAGCTCCAAAGGCTTTATCCATAACCTTATCTTTTGCTTTTGATACAGCTCCCGTAACTTTACCAACACCCTTACCAACAGCGCCGGCCGCTTTAGATAACCAATTTTTTTCAGATAATAATTCTATTTCATCTTCAGTTAAAACATCCCACTTTAAAACCTCTTGTTCTTCTTCTGTTAATATGTTTTCTTTTCCTTCCTTAGATTCCATTGTGGTATAGACACCAGCCAAATCGACATCTAAGAACTTTTTAACATATTCCCTCATATCACCAATAATCTCATTAGCGGCATCAATAGGTATATAACCTTCTTGACCTTCTTTTTTCTTTGTGGCCGCAACAATAGAATCGTATAAAGCCCCAACGGTTATAACACCTTTAAGGAAGGTAAACCTTTTTTTGTCGTTTGGGAATTTTGGTGAAACTCTTTTTATCTCGTTATCTAAACCCCTAAGTAGTTTATTGGACTCCTTGTTTAAAATAGTTCTAATTTTATCTTGGGCCGCTTTAGTCGTCTTATTTTTACCTAAGATTTTACCACCAGCTTTATACCTACCGAGCTTAGACAAACCATACTTTATGGTTTCCCAAGCACTCTCATCTAATCTATTATCGTCTTTAATAGGTTCTAAAGATTCGTATAATTTAGTTAAAGCGTTATCATCGTTATATTTCATTCTACAAGTGTTTTATTTATAAATATTAACTAAAGCATAAAAAAAAGTGGGTTTTCCACTTTTTTTCCTTTAGTACTACACAACTATTATTTTTTTCCTTCCGAATGTGAAAATGACGATGATAATTCTAACAAACCTTTTATGTTAGTAACTATAGCGTCACAAACAATTGATTGTATAGCTTTACCGTCAGTTGTACCACTATCTCTTAATGCCCTTAACTCATTAGAACCTTCGCTATCGCCTTCACAAACCCCTTTAAACCAATTATCGTATAGTTCTGTTCTCCATGGTATTAAGTTATTTTCGTTTATTCTATTTTGTGAAATATTAGCTTCCTTTTCTGTGTCATAATATTTATTATCACTTGTTTTATATTTTACTTTTGTTGTTACACCCATTTTATTTCTTTTTTTCTTCTTCTTTTTTGAATACCTCAGTAAGTATCTTATTCATCTCTTTTGGTGATGATACCATTAAATTTTTAAGAACATCTTTCGGTGTTGTGGTAGAAAAATCCAACCCCAACCTTTTATTGGTATATTCACCACCCCTACTTATATAGTAAAAATAAAGGTTGATTCTACCAAAATCATCAGAAACAGACACCAACTTTGATTTTTGTGACGATAAAAGACTAGAACTTTCTTTATTATTGTTATAAGTTTCTTCATAAGTGTTGGCCTCAACCTCACCAGTAAAAATAGTTCCGTCTGTTGTGACATATGTTGTAACCGCTTCAATTTTTTTTGCGTGACTCATTATTGTTTTTTTTTATTTGACTTATTATATAAAAATAAATATCATTAAGTGTACTAAAAAATATAAAAATATGTCAGAATTTAATAAATACACAACAAAACATTTAAATATTAACCCAAACATAATAGAAGGTTACCAAAACATACAATCAATGACTCCAATGGTTACAAACTCAGTTACACCAACAATTATTGAAGAAAGGCAACTAAATGTTGCGGCTATGTCTGTTTTTGATAGACTAATGATGGATAGGATTATATGGTGTGCTGGACCTGTAGACGATAGAATGGCTATTGTTGTACAAGCACAACTACTATTCCTATCACAACAAGACCCAAAAAAAACAATCACCATGCACATCGATTCTCCAGGTGGTTCAGTTAAAGCAGGACTATCGATGATTGATGTTATGAGTTATATTGAAACAGACATACAAACAATCAACACGGGTATGGCGGCGTCAATGGGTTCATTACTATTAGGTGCTGGGACAAAAGGGATGAGAAGTTCATTAAAACACTCAAGAACAATGCTACACCAATCAAGTGGTGGAGCGGGAGGAAACATTCAAGACGCTAGGATTATGTTCGATGAATGGGAAAAAATTAATAAAGAATTGTTTCAACTTTTAGGTGGTTATTGCGGTAAAACAGCTAAAAAAGTAGAAAAAGACGCTCAAAGAGATTTATGGTTGAGTGCTGAAGAAGCTTTAGACTATGGTATTATAGATGAAATAATTGGTAATGTTGAAAAGTAAAAAAATAGGGGATTAGACCCTATTTTATATTTTATTTATTTTAGTTGTATACTCTACTCCCGCTTCATCGAAATAAGTAACCCACCACCTTTCTATAGTTGATTCACCACCATTATAAGCATCCCACTCTAAAATTCCCATATCACGTAAGTCTTCATATAACCATTCCAATAATAAATCTCTTTCCTCTGTTGGGGTAGCGTCTTCAGGTATTTCAGCTAATGCCCTCCCCAACTCATCATCAACAATATAATCATGACGACCATCTAAATACAAACGAACCAGTTTACCAACACTAAGACGACCATCATTATCAACCCCATTCTGTAACATTTTAATGTACCTTGTTAAAAATTCAATACCACGATTATCATTTTTAAAGGTTTGCCAATTATCTGACCAAGTACCATACTCTTCGTTAGAACCATTGGTCCAAAGCAATCTAAACGAATCTTTTGGGTTTTTTTGGGCAATGGGTTCTGTGATTTCAATAAAAGAAGGCACCTCTTTTATCCAATCAAACTCAGATTCCCCTAATATTTTTTTAATTATCTCTTCCATCTCCAAGGCCTACTTTGTTCTCTATATCTTTCTAAATTACCTTCCGTCCATTTTTTGTAATTAGGGCCTATATAATACTTAAGTACACCATAGGGGCCTTTTTCCGTTCTAAGTATGCCTGAGTCTTTAATACTAC
>Ga0233412_10000809_pt1 | contig 17503 bp, 15 predicted proteins | sample Na_anoxic_4_MG_FD_180667 | JGI IMG/M metagenome (GOLD analysis project Ga0233412, IMG submission 180667) | Seawater microbial communities from Saanich Inlet, British Columbia, Canada - Na_anoxic_4_MG | ecosystem: Environmental > Aquatic > Marine > Inlet | place: Canada: British Columbia...
TCGGGCGCACCAAACAATTCAAGGGTGCAATCGGCTTCGATTACGGCATTCAATACCACAGCCAGATTATTTTCTTTCAGGATGCTGAAATCATGGAAGAATTCAAGACTTTTGGCTGGGAGTTTGAAGGTCGCGGTAGCGCCGTCCTGATCAGAATCGGCGCCTCGGTCGATCCCGGATTTAAAAGTCAGGTAGCCATATTCAGCCGCACGAAGGGCGGCCTGATGATCGAGCTCGCCGCGCATTTGGCAAAATACACGTACCGTCCACTGAGAGATTGATTACAGCTCTGATTTCTTACCCCATAAAAATTGCGATGATAATTAAGTAATAATACAAAGAGTTACAAGATATTATTAAAGTATAATATAGATTTAATTAGTCATTGATTATTCAGCCGGCTGTTCCACTTCAGTCTGCGGTTTACATTTTGCCTTGCGCTCTTCAATCTGGCGCTTCAGTTCAGCACGTTGATCAGCTGTCAGTACGGCATGGATCTTTTCACGCATTTCGCTGATCAGAATGACAGTTTCAGCGCTACTCGATGCAGCCAAGGCGCTGACTTCCTGTGCCAGCGGCCAATAGTTGGGGTCTCCAGGCTCCGTTCGCAACAGTTTTTCACCCGGCTCACGCATGAGTTTAGTGAGATCGCGCAAGCGCTCGCCATAGTCAGACATGAGGATCTTGAGATCCTGCTGTTGCTGACCGCTCAGCCCCAGTTCATCCGCAAATGACTGCATGAAATCCATAGGCGACTGTGAGCTATCGTACCCGGTCAATCGACAATCAGATGCAATCTTTGCATGAGCGCCATGTGTGCCGGCTATGCCTGTGTGATCGGCAGATACAGTCCCTGTAGCAACCAAAGTAATTATGGCCGCAATAGATAGCTGGCCGAGGAGATGGGGAATTCTTATCAGATACATAGGTAGCTCCTTAACTGATCTGGTCTTCACCTTATTCATCCAAGATATCACAGCAGATCCTGCCTATGGCCTGATTTGCTGCACACTGGCTTATATACCGGCCTGTCACTGTCTTAACGCGGCACGATCCATTATTCTGCGGGTCCAAACCTGATGTGATGATAATTAATCACCGTATGAATGCCCAAGAAACCTTTGCCGCTCGATCCGGCCGGTGCAATTTGCTGCCCGGTGTGATGTCGTGTGGTGAAGTCCCAGTGGCGTGGATTGTGATTCGATGACCAACCAAGCGGATGGTCTGACTGCAATTGAGCTGACCCTTTGGCGTGGTCCCAATTGCCTGTTTGAGGAACTGTCATTCGAGGTTGCTGCAGGCTCATTGCTGCTCATACGAGGGCCAAATGGTTCAGGCAAGACAACTCTGCTGCGCGTTCTCAGTGGGCTCACACGTCCGGAAACCGGGCGCATTGCATGGTGTGGTGAGTCTATTGAAAAAAATCGTCAGGCATTCGGTGCCCAACTCGCCTATTTCGGACATACCAATGGCCTGAAGGCAGACCTGACCGTTACGCAGAACCTGGCATTTGCGGCGCAACTGTACGGCCAGTCAGGGGAGCAGATTCCTGCATTGCTGGATGCGTTGAACCTGACGCTGTGCGCAGATCTGGAGACGCGTTATCTGTCGGCCGGACAAAAAAGACGCACCGCGCTGGCGAGAGTATTAATGTCTCCAGCGAGGCTCTGGCTGCTCGATGAGCCGGTTACGAATCTGGACAAAGCCGGGCGCGAGTATGTCATTGAACGGTTGTGCTCGCATATTGCAGGTGGTGGTCTTGCCATTGCAGCCACGCATGAGGACATACGCCTTGAAAACCATCGCCAGAGTGAAATTCTGCTCGGGGATGACCTATGAACCTGAGCCGGTTTTTCATCGCCATTGTCAGGCAGGAATTGCAGGTTGCCTTTAAACGCTGGGGTGATCTGGCCAGTCCACTGATGTTTTTTGTGCTGGTTGCATCATTATTTCCACTGGCGTTGTCACCGAAACACGAGGTGCTGCGCAACCTGGGACCCGCAGTTCTATGGATTGCGGCTTTACTGGCTACTTTGCTGTCTCTTAATGCCTTATTTCGCACAGATATTGAAGACGGCACGATGGAGCAACTCGTGCTCAGCCCGTACCCGCTACCGCTCGCAATCCTGGGTAAGACGGTCGCACACTGGTTGCTCAACGGTTTACCGCTGGTTGTTCTGGCGCCGGTGCTGGCGGTCACTTACTATCTGCCCGAAGATGGTGTGCGTGCGCTGTCTCTGACACTGCTGCTCGGTACCCCGACACTTAGCTTACTCGGTGCTGCAGGTGCTGCGCTGACAGCCGGCGTACGGCAAACCGGAGGCTTGCTGGCGCTGCTCGTATTGCCGCTGATGCTGCCGGTATTGATGTTTGGTGCGCGAGCGACAGACCTGGCCGGGGCCGGTGAACAGATAACCGGGCCGCTGTATTTGCTCGGTGCCTTATTATTACTGTCGCTGAGCCTGCTGCCGCTGGCCTCGGCTGCAGCGATACGTATAAGCCTCGATTGAGCCACATGCCGGTTCTTTCGACCATACACAACTGATGGGTAATGACTGACTGAATAATTATGTGGACCTGGTTTCATAAAATGGCTTCACCGCCACATTTTTACCGTCTGGCGGGGATTTTCGGGCCGTGGCTGTTGTGGCCGTCGTTGCTCTTGCTTGCCATCGGTATCTACGGCGGGTTGGTGCTCGCACCGCCTGACTATCAGCAGGGCGAGGGGTTTCGCATTATGTATGTGCACGTTCCGAGTGCATATTTGTCGACAACAATCTACGCAATGATGGCCGTTACATCCGCCATAGGATTGATCTGGCGCATTAAACTGGCCCATGCCGTTGCAGCAAGTGCAGCGCCTATTGGTGCGTCATTTACCGCAGTCGCGCTGGTAACCGGCATGCTCTGGGGTAAACCGATGTGGGGAACCTATTGGGAATGGGATCCGCGGCTTACGTCTGAATTGATTCTGTTATTTATTTATTTTGGCTATATGAGCCTGCGAGCTTCATTTGAGGATATCAGCAAAGCGGATCGAGCCAGCGGCTTGCTGGCTGTCATCGGCGTCGTGAACCTGCCAATCATTCATTATTCAGTGATCTGGTGGAGTAGCCTGCATCAGGGCCCCAGCATCAAGAAATTAGGGGCTCCCTCGATCAGTAATGACATGCTATGGCCGTTACTGCTGCTGATCGGCGCCTCGACGCTGTTCTTCGGCGCCATGCTGCTCTACCGCGTGCGGGCGGAAGTCCTGGATCGTGAACATAATTCTCGCTGGGTGCAGGATCTATTCGGCGAAACGCCCGGGGCAGGGTAGAATGGCAGACTTTATAGCGATGGGTGGTTACGCTCAGTTTGTCTGGGGCGCGTTCGGTCTGTGGTTTGCATGCGTGATATTCAATATCGTGTCGGCACGCCGCAAGATTCGTATTTCGCTGGAGCAAGCGGCAGTGGCAGCAGCACGACATCGCCATCGCCAGGCCAGAAAGAGCAAGCAGGATAAATCATGAAGCCTAGACGACAACGGATGCTGACGGTTGGTTTGATCATAGTTGGTGTGACCCTTGCGGTCGGTCTGGCCTTGCAGGCCTTTCAGGAGAACATGCTGTTTTTCTATAGCCCTACACAGGTACTCGCTGGTGAGCCACCCGAGGGGAGAAAGTTTCGGCTGGGCGGTTTGGTGGAAGAGGGCAGCGTCTCGCGACAACCCGGTGAACTCAAAATTTCGTTCATCGTGGCCGACCTTGAAAATACACTACCGGTAACCTATGAAGGCGTGTTGCCCGATTTGTTTCGTGAGGGACAGGGTGTAGTAGCGCACGGTTATCTGCAGCCCGATGGAAGTTTTAGTGCCGAAGAAGTTCTGGCCAAGCATGACGAGAATTACATGGCACCAGAAGTCGCTGAGTTGCTGGCTGAGCAGGGTCACCCGGTTGATGGCCAGCCTGAAAAGTCGGTAACGAACTGACCATGTTTCACAGCAGCTTATAAATGATTCCTGAACTAGGACAACTCTGTACCGTAATCGCGTTGTGCCTGGCTGGCGTGCAAACGATATTTCCGTTGGTTGGTGCACACCGAAATCAAGCGTCGTGGATGGCCGTAGCCCGGCCTGCCGCCGCCGGTCATTTTGTTTTTCTCGCGCTGGGTTTCGGCTTTCTGACCTATTCGTTCATCATTAATGATTTTTCGGTACTGATTGTTGCATCGACATCCAATAGCGCCTTACCGCTGCTATATCGAGTCGCTGCTGTCTGGGGCGGCCATGAAGGCTCGCTGATGTTATGGGTGCTGCTGCTGGCTGTCTGGACTATTGCCGTTACCGTGTCGAGCCGCAGCTTGCCCGATGAATTGTCATCACGAATTATTGGCGTAATGGGGTTCATCAGTGTCGGTTTGTTGTTATACATCCTCAGCGTCTCCAATCCATTTCTGCGACTTTTCCCGATACCGATGGACGGCAATGATCTGAATCCATTGTTACAGGATCCGGCCATGGCCATACATCCGCCGATGCTGTACACCGGTTATGTTGGTTTTTCTGTTGCCTTTGCCTATGCGATCGCCGCAATGCTCGGCGGGCAGGTTGATCGACAGTGGGCTCGCTGGGTACGACCGTGGACGACAGCCGCGTGGATGTTTCTGACGGTCGGTATCGCGCTCGGCAGCTGGTGGGCTTATTACGAGCTGGGCTGGGGCGGCTGGTGGTTCTGGGATCCGGTTGAAAATGCATCTTTCATGCCCTGGCTGATAGGCACCGCTTTGATCCATTCATTGGCCGTAACTGAAAAACGTGATTTATTCAAAGGCTCGACACTGTTGCTCGCGATTGGCGCTTTTTCACTCAGCCTGCTTGGTACTTTCCTGGTCCGTTCAGGAGTGCTTGTATCGGTGCATGCATTCGCCAGCGATCCGTCTCGAGGTGTATTTATCCTCAGCCTGTTGGTTATCTTTATCGGTGGAGCGTTAGCCATTTATGCATGGCGTGCCCCCGGGCTTGACCGCAATGCCGGATTTAAAATGGTCTCACGCGAGTCGTTCTTGCTCGTCAACAATATTTTACTGAGTATTGCTACCGGTTTGATTCTGCTTGGCACGCTTTACCCGCTCGTGCTTGATGCGATGAACATGGGCAAGATCTCGGTGGGTAAACCGTATTTTGATACCGTTTTTATTATTCCAATGTTGCCGCTGGTGCTTGCTGCTGGCTTCGGTATGCATGCGGCTTGGAAATCAGCGGATGCAGCGCAACTGGTGCGAAGATTACGCTGGCCGGCTGGTGTTGCACTGGTGTCTGGGATCGCGTTGACGGCACTTGCCTGGGGAACCGGGCCAGTGCTGACGTATGTTGGCGTGGCAGCAGGTATCTGGCTGGTGCTGGCTTCACTGCGTGATCCTGTTATGTGGCTGCTTGGTAAAGGGCCTCGACTGACGGCGAGCATGATTGGCATGCAGCTTGCTCATGCAGGTGTCGGCCTGTTTGTTGTTGGTATTACGGTTACATCGACTTACAGCATTGAAACTGATCAGAGCGTCCGTTTGGGTGAAACCGTACAGATTGCCGACTATGCAGTCACATTTAATAATCTGCAGCAAATCGAAGGCGCTAATTACACGGCTTTGCGTGCTGATATCGATATCAGCCAGGATGGCGAGAAAATCGCACATCTGAACCCGGAAAAAAGAATTTACCGTGTTCAGACCATGCCAATGACCGAGGCAGGTATCGATGCCACTCTTGGCCGCGATCTATTTGTTGCCCTCGGCGAAGATCTGGGTGATAACGCGTGGAGCCTGCGCATCCAATACAAACCGATGATTCGTTTTATCTGGCTCGGTTGTCTTGTAATGGCGCTCGGTGGCCTGATTGCTATTGGTGATCGTCGCTATCGCACAGCGGTACAAACTGAAAAGATACCCGTTAAGTCCGGCACAGCTGCCCGGCCGGCATAATTCAGTGAATCGTTTTCTTGTTCCGATTGTCGGCTTCGCGGTGCTGGTCCTGTTTCTAATGATCGGGCTAAATCGAGATCCTACTTTCGTGCCATCACCGTTGATCGGTAAACAGGTGCCGGCATTTAACCTGCCTGAATTGAGTGACCCGGATAAATTTGTAACGGATGCTGATTTGCGCGGTAAATTTAGTGTCCTGAATGTCTGGGCAACATGGTGCTCGGGTTGTCGTCAGGAGCATCCTGTTTTGAATCAAATTGCAGCCCAGGGTGAAGTACCCATCTACGGATTGAACTGGAAAGATGATGCCAGCCTCGCAAATGAGTGGCTGCAACGACTTGGCAACCCTTATACGGCGACTGCATTTGATAGCGAAGGGCGAGTTGCAATTGACTGGGGGGTCTACGGGGCACCAGAGACCTTTCTGATCGCACCGGATGGCACAATCCTGTATCGCCATATCAGCCCGATGACGATGGAAGTCTGGAAGAGTGAATTTCTGGCACGCATTGCAAGCGTATCTACTCCATGATGCTTTATCGCACACTACTGATTCTGGCGTGTTGGCTGTTCATGTCTTCAGCTTACTCACTAGATGCACGTGAACCGCTTAGCGACCCAAAACAACAAGCTTTGTATGAGCAGTTGACGGAAGAAGTTCGTTGCCTGGTTTGCCAGAATCAAACCATCGGTGGTTCAAATGCACCACTGGCCGCAGACCTGCGACGTGAGATTCATGAAATGGTTGCAGCCGGTCAGAGTGAGCAGGAAATAAAATTATTTTTAACTGATCGTTATGGTGATTTTGTCTTGTACAAACCGCGTTACGGTGGGCCGGCTGCGCTCTTATGGGTTGCGCCAGGCTTGCTGCTGATATTCGGCGGCTTCGTCATGATGCGTATTTTGCGCCGTCGAGCAGCAATGCCGGTGAATCTCGATGATGAAGCAGAATCTCCTGAATCTCATGACGGGACAGAAAACTGAGATCCTTATGAATCTGTTTATTATTGCCGCTATTGTTCTGATCGGTCTCGCTGTTGCTCTTGTGATTATTCCATTGCTGCGTAAAACGGAAGGCATGCCGGCATCACCTGTAGCCGCAATCGTTCTTGGACTGGCCTTGCCGGCAGCTGTACTACTTATATATTTATTTGTTAGTAATTATGACTGGTCAACGCCTGCAGTCACCGCTGAAAATATGGGAGCTGTGAGTCGCAATAATGGTGGCGGTTTAGCCAGCATTGATGAAATGGTTGTGAGCCTGGAAAAACGCTTACAGTCTGAGCCAGGTGATGTTACCGGTTGGCTACTGCTCGGACGGACATACGCTCAGTTGCAGCGCATCTCTGAATCAGGCCATGCATACCGTCAGGCATTGAACCTTGAGCCTAGCAGTGAAGCGAAGTTGGGAGTTGCTGAGGCAGAAATCCTGATGAACCGTGAAAGCCTGATGGGTGGTGCGGGTCAACTGGTCGAGGAAGTACTCGCTGTTGAGCCAGATAATCCCAAGGCCTTGTTCTACGGCGGTATGGTTGCAATGGTACATCAGGACGTTGATACTTTTCGTGATCGCTGGCAGCGCCTGCTCACCATGTCACCACCTGATGACATTCGTGCCGTAATTGAATTAGAACTGGCGAAGGTAGGGGTTGCTGCCGAACAAGTCGGTGCCAAAAAACCAGGTTCGTCGACCCAAGGGGTTAACGTCAATATTTCGGTTTCCAGTGATCTTGCTGAATACATTAAGCCAGAAGCCGTGTTATACCTGCTGGCCCGCGATCCGGTACGCCCGGGACCGCCTTTGGCGGTTATCAGAAGCGATGCTTCGATACTACCTGTAATGCTCAATATTTCTGACAGCAACGCCATGACACCCGGAACTTCCCTTACATCACTCTCACAAGTGAAATTGATTGCACGCATCACTAATACTGGTGAACCTGTGGCACAAGCCGGTGATCTGTTTGGTGAGGTGATCTGGGATTCTGATAAAGAAGCTGGCAAAGAAACATCTATAGTAATAGACACGTTGGTTGACTAGTGCTGAGCATTTATTCGTCCAGTGTTCGTTCATCGTCGCGTGGCAATAGATAAAAGTTGCTTGAATATAAAATGGAAAATGAGTGAGCACGCATAAAATAATTAAAGTCTCAAAAACTGGCAGGACATTACTGCGTGACCCTCTGCTGAACAAGGGCTCAGCTTTTAGCGCCGAAGAACGAGCTCTTTTTCACCTGAATGGATTATTGCCGTATCGAATTCTCGACATAGAAACGCAAGCTAAACGTGCCTACGACGCTCTGCAACAAATTAAAGATGATCTTGGTAAATATATATCACTTGCGGCCTTGCAGGATCGCAATGAACATTTGTATTTTTATCTGTTGCAACAACACCTGAAAGAATTCTTACCCATTGTTTATACACCGACGATTGGGTCGGCCACACAACGCTTCAGTCATGTATACCAACGTGGTCGTGGCGCATGGATTACACCTGAACAGTCGGGCAAGGTTGTCGAAATACTGCGTAATAGTGCGCAAGGACGAGATATTCGGCTGATTGTCGCAACCGACAATGAGTCAATTCTTGGTATTGGAGATCAGGGTGTCGGGGGGATAAAAATTTCTATCGGCAAGTTGTCTTTATACACAGCAGCGGCCGGTATAGACCCGGCCACGGTACTGCCCATTAGTCTGGATGTCGGCACCCAGAATACTGCTTTACTGGAAGATCCGGCTTATCTTGGATGGCCACACCCGCGCTTGCGTGGCGATAAATACGAAGCTCTCGTGGAAGAGTTTGTAGCGGCCGTTAAGTCAGAGTTCCCGCATGCATTGATTCAGTGGGAGGATTTTCGCAAGGATAATGCATTGCGAATCATGGACAGATATCGTGATTCAGTGCTGTCATTTAATGACGATATTCAGGGAACCGGTGCCGTTGCGCTTGCCGGGATTCTAAGTGCCAGTCGAATACACGGCTGTCAATTACGCGATGAGCGCGTGCTGATTTTGGGTGCCGGTGCCGCTGGGCTCGGAATTTCCAGGCAGATTCGTACCGCGATGCAGGCCGACGGTCTTGATGGTGAGGCTCTCAAGCATGCCATTGCGGTGCTCGACCGGGGAGGGCTTATTATCGATGATGGTAATGTGAGTGAGCCGTATAAACTCGAAATGGCCTGGTCACCTGATTATGCAGATAATCTTGGGCTCAACAGCTCTGAGCGCAGCCTTGAACAAGTCTGCAAGGTTTTTAAACCTACAGTTCTGATTGGTGCATCCGGCCAACCGGGAGCATTTACAGAAACAATCATCAGGATGGTGTCCGATAATGTTGACCATCCGGTGATCCTGCCACTCTCAAACCCAACCGAACAATCGGAGGTTTTCCCGGTAGATGCCTTTGCATGGAGCAGGGGAAAGGCCCTTGTAGCAGCTGGAAGTCCATTTGACGATGTATCTATAGATAACAAGATTTATCGAGTTGGGCAGGGAAATAATGCCTTTATTTTCCCCGGAATTGGTCTTGGAGCAATTATCGCAAAAGCCAAAAAAGTCACTGACAGTATGTTTTATGCTGCTGCAAAGGCATTGGCAAACGAAGTAACCCAAGATGAACTTGCATCCGGCCTGCTGTATCCGACCATCGATCGATTAACCGAGGTTTCGAGCTCTGTTGCTCACGCCGTAATTCTGGATGCCATTGAAAACGGTTTAGCTGAACCATTAACTGCGGCACAAATTGAGCAGCATCTTAACGATGAGCGTTGGTTTCCAGTCTACTCCGCCTATAAATATGCCAGCGAAAATTAGTTAATTGATAACAATACCCTCGTCAAGCCAATTTGCTATCCGTAGAATCAGTGCAGCCAATGTTAATGGAGCAGGTTAGTTGAACTCACGCAATACAAGCACACAAATTCTATTTTTACTTATTGTTGTTCTGACATTAACGCTGCTGCAGGGCTGTTCATCTCAGTCCAGCCTTACAGCATGGGAAGGGCACCTTATTGATGATTTGATTACTTCCTGGGGGCAACCCGACAGTATCAATCAGCTGGGTGATAACTACGCAAGCTATACATGGAAAATGAACCAGGCCAATTGCGAGAAAACCTTTACAGCCAGTGATCAGATTATCACCGGTTACTCCAGCAGCGGCTGTGAGAACTGAGTGGTATCGGTGCACTGACATGCCTGGTGACAAAAGGAATTAACCGACAAATGGATGAGAGAAGAATGGCTTTGAATTTCTGCTGGAAAACAAAGCAAGTGATCCTGACAATTATCCTGCTCACTTTCTGGTTTGCATATACAGCTACAGCTGCTCCGGTTCTGGTAGTTTCACCAGACAGCCCCGTTGTGGCATCTTGTCTTGCCTTTGGAGCAGCGCCGGGATCAGGCGTACAGGATGACCCGGAATCCGGTTTTATTCCAACTTCTCCATACATGGGTTTTATCTACAGGGATATTCCGGCATTTGAATTGAGCCCAGGTGATGTACTCGCTTTTGATCTGGGTGCGGTGAATGATTTTGATGTCGCTGTAGATATTGAGATGGTCGCGACGACAGAAAATGGTGGAACAATTGAAGCAGCTCCATTCACAAAAGTTGTCAGCAATACCTATGATCCGTTGAAGGCTCGTGGTGATACAACTATAGATAACTTCGACCTGCGTTTTATCGTCGATAGTGCGTACAGCTTTCCTGGCGGTGGATTGATCATCCGGTTTTCCAACGGGTCTCCAACATACCGTGAAGACAATGAAAGTTGCGATCAGGTCGGGGTTGTGGCCATGTCGACTGATGCAAGTGGTTTTTTTGTACAGGCATTCTGGGGTGACTCTGATGGAGTGTCTCCATGGTCCCCGCAACCACCGATCTCTTTGTCTGAGGAGATTATCGGTGGTTTTCAGGTGATTGAGGGGCCAACTGTGTTGCTTGCAAGCGATACGCTCGATCAATCTGGAGAAGTAATTTCAAGCACAACAGTAAGTGAAACGGTAACTTATAGAGTTACCGCACAAAATCCTGACCTATCAGATGCCGCCGGTGTTGTCGTCACCGTTACTCTGGATGATCTTGTTACATTTGTGCAAACCTCTCAAAATCCACCTGCTACTGCCATCTTTGATGCAGGGCCACCAGCGACGGTTGAATGGTCTGTTGGTTCGCTGACAGCTGGAGCGGAAGCAATACTGGAGGTGGAGTTAGATGTACCATTTGATGCCGGCGGTCAATTACTAACAAATTTTGTTGAAATTACGGCATCGGATGCTCCCTTTAACAGTGGCCTTACCGATAAGTCGGATGTTTCTATCGAGCCGGCCATCGATATTGTTGGAGAAATGTTGGATCTAACCGGCAATGCGATCACTGCAGTAAAGGCGGGTGAGCCATTCGTTTACCACATCGTTGCCAGTAACCCGAGTCTGCTTGACGGAACCGGGATAGACGTTACTGCTACGCTATCGCAAGATCTTGTCTTTCAGCAAGCTGAATCAATTCCGCCGACAAATCCGGTGTACAACCCCGGACCACCTGAAACCATTGTCTGGACTGTCGGTAATCTAACTGCTGGAGATGAAGCAACTCTTGATATAGATGTTATCGCAGCATTTGCATCAAGCGGTGAAGACAGAACCGGCGTGGCGGCGGTCACCGCACCATCACAGGGTGATGATGTTATAACCCTGATATCAATCGACACGGCAATCGATATTTCAAGTGAAACACTGGATGAAAGCGGTGCAAATATTTCAACTGCCAGAACCGGCGATACGATTAGCTATGAAATTATTGTCCGTAACGATAGTGAGGCTTTAGCAACCGGTCTCGAGGTTGATGTAGCGTTATCAGAATACCTGGAGTTTCTACAATTAACGTCAACGCCACCTACCACTGCTACGCATACTTCCGGCACTCGTGACACCATTTCCTGGAATATAGGTGATTTGTCATCCGGGGGGGAGGTTGCTCTCGTCGTGGAAATGGATGTTTTGTTTGCAGCTAGTGGGCAATTAATAAATAACCTGGCGGAGATTACTGCAGCAGATGCTCCATTGCTGGTTGGAACCAGAACAAACTCAAATATTTCAATTGAAGATGCTATTGAACTGACGGTTAAAACACTCAATTCTTCCGGCGCTGAAACGTCGACTGGAATCATTGATGATCGAATTGACTATCAAATTAATGTTATTAACAACGGTGGAGTCGCAGCAACCGGGCTTGAAATCACCACGATATTAGATAGCAGCCTCGCATTTGTACAGGTGCAACCAGTTGCCGATCACGATCCCGGAACGCCAGAAACGATAACCTGGAGCCTGGAGTCGCTCCTTCCCGATGCTGTGGAAACGCTGCTTATCTCTTTGGAAGTTCAATTTGCAGCAGGAGGGCAGATCATTAGCACTACAGCTGAGATAACTGACAGCGATGCTGCTCTCGTAATCGGATTGACCGGTGAAGCAGCGATAACAATCAGTGATTCAGGTTCTAACTTACTTACCGGTGGAAGTGGTAATTGTTTTATTGCGACAGCGGTATATGGTTCCTACCTGGAGCCTGAAGTTATGGTTCTGCGTCAATTTAGAGATAATTTCCTGTTAACTAATGAGCCGGGAAGGGCTTTTGTAGCCTGGTACTATCGAAATTCACCGCAGTTAGCAAACCTGATTGCTGCAAATGAACCCGCTCGTACGGTTACGCGCATTCTGCTTAGCCCAATTGTCTATGCTCTTAAATACCCGTTATTAGCGTTGCTTTCACTATTGCTAATTGGCTTCTCAATTCGTTGGGGCCAACGAGCAACGAGGGTATCTCTATGAAACTGAATAACTTACTGATCGGGGTTCTGCTTGCTGTGCCTTGTGCAGCACTATCGGACCAGGGGGATCTGCCGATAAAAACCAGTGGCCCTTATGCAGGTGTCGGTGGCGGATTCAGCAAAATTGATACCCGCGATGGTTCAATCAGCGTTGGTGGTGAATCATTCGGTTACAGAATTCTCGGTGGATACCGGTTTGCACATCTGCCTTTACCATTCAATATTGATCTTGGTATCGAAGTTGCTTATGCAGATCTCGGCAAAGTAGATGAAGTAGCAGCTGGTGCAAATGTCGAAGTTGACATGAAAAGCCTGATCACAGCGGGTGTCGTCTACGTACCGATCAGCCCGCGCTGGGATGTATTCGGTAAAGCCGGCGTCTATTTCTGGGATGGAAAAGTTACAGCTGACGGCATCGAAACCTCGAATGAGAGCGGCTCTGACCTGTCATTTGGTTTGGGCATAGCCATGCAAACAGGGTCATCGTTCGGAGCGCAGCTGGAAATCGAAAGCGTGGATGCTCTTGATGGGATATGGGTAGCTACGCTGTCAGCTACGTATCAATTCAAATAGGGGTAATAGTTAGTTGGTGCAATAACGGTTTACATCTACTATTTAACATAATATACATTATACGCATATAGGACATACCGAGCCAAGGCTAGGAGTCTCGCAATTAGGCGTATTATTTACTTAATTAACAGTAATTTAAAGATTATTCTTCATTCTATTTATTGGATTAGATGCTTAGACGCGCCCCTGCAGCGCAGACTCCATAAACAGATAGTGAATTCCGACACCGAAAACTTAGATCCCAACCACTTACAGATATCGTGAGCTTCTGCTTCTAACCTGTTCAACTGCGCGGAATGATCCCGTACATGCAGGCTCATAAAAAGATGCTGAACGAATCAACATTCTTGCCCCACCAGCTGAGCTATTACCAACCCATATGGTAATAAGCCCAAATCCGCTCAATATTCATTGGCAGCCATTCTTCGTATGATCGCCAGTCTTTGTATTTAGGCAGTTTTATGATCTGGCGTAACTTGTCTGGGTTATGCGTTCCATTGTCCATTTCTACTTTTACGGCAGCCATTAGATCTTCGAGATAGATACGCTGCTCTGCAACTACCGTACCTGGATCAATGGCCGGTTGATTATCAGGACCGTGTCCTGAAATAACATAGTCAAAATCCATCTGTTCAATTTCTTGCAGCGATCTGACCCATTCATCAGGCCAGAAATCTGGCATGTTTCTGAATGCTACTCTTCGTGGTGTAACGATATCCACAATAAACAGTATCTTCTCTTTTGGCAGTCGCATAACGACCAGACTTTCACCATGGTTCGGGCCGAAGTATTTTAATTCCAGTGTCCTACCACCTAACTGCACTGTATATTCATCCTCAAATGTAATGTCAGGTAGAGGCGTCGCAGAACTTGGATGATCACCTAATTCCTTCAGCACATTTTTGTGAGCGATGAACATCGCTCCCTGATCCTTGAACACCTTACCGCCAGAAATATGGTCGTGATGATTGTGGCTATAGACAACATACTTAACTGGCTTGTCAGTGATCTTGCGAATTTCACCGAGCAACAGGTTAGCTGCTTTCGGATTCATCGGGTCGGTAACGATAACTCCCTCATCAGTGACCATAAAAATATTTCGATACACCCACCAGCGGAACACGTACAAACCATCACCAATGTTTTTTACACTATGGCCGAACGGTTCTCCCCCCATCGGCTCCTCTATTGGAAAGTTTGAGGCCGTTGCTATTGACGAAAGCAATAAACCAACGACAAATACTAATTGTATAAATAATCGTTTCATTTACTTTATTTCCTAGATTTCATTCATTGGGAAAGTTTGATCAAAAGAGGTGCGAATGGTGCTTTCTGCTGTTCGAGTGCATGTGATTGTTAGCTGACATTTACAATCCAGCGATAAGCCCGTCGTATTGGAATATAGCTGCTCAACAAGCTCAAAATCACCCGGTTTCCAGGTTTTTTCGAACCACGGTTCCAGTGGGTCATAGAGCCGTACTATAGTAAGGTAGCTTTTTCCGGGGATAGTTTGAATCCAATTGCCCTCGTGTCCTTTTGGTGCCTTTGGCCCGAACCAGGCTGTATACGAACCGTCCTTGTTGGGCTTGACTGATGGTATATTGCTGTCAAGACCGACTGACTGAAGTTGATCTTAATTATCTACTTCTAGATCAAGGCAGGCTAGATATGCCCTTGCAGCGTCGAAATAAGAAACCAGTAGTGAATCCCGGTACCGGAAAACCTGGTTTCCAGTCGTTTACAGATTTCCTGAGCCTCTGTTTCATTAACCTGGACTTGGAACTGGACCTGATGTTGCCGTCCCGTAACCTGCTCAATAGGCGTCAACTGACTATGTTCTAAAGAATGGCCACGTACATGCAAGCTCGTAAAACCGTGCTGATGCTCACGGTCCAGAAAGAAATCGACGAGCTCTTCCTCCAGTGTCCGCGGCGCTGTTAACGTCAGAATGCCGTCAAATACCGTACTCATGCGGATTCTCCTGTAGCCCCTTCAAAGCGCAGATACAGTATTGGCAGTAATATCAGTGTCAGCATGGTTGCAGTGATCAGACCGCCGATAACAACAATAGCGAGTGGCTTCTGAATCTCAGAGCCGGGCCCGCTGGCAAACAGTAGCGGTATTAACGCCAGCGCGGCAATACTTGCCGTCATCATGACCGGGCGCATGCGTCTGGCAGCGCCTTCTGTAACAGCTTGTAGAATCGACATGCCCGAATCACGCAGACGGTTGATATAAGAAACCATAACGACACCGTTTAGGACCGCTATACCGAGTAATGCAATGAAGCCGACCGAAGCCGGCACGGACATATACATTCCGGTAATCCATAGAGCAAAGATGCCTCCAATCAAGGCAAATGGCACCGTCATAAACACCAACACTGCTTGCTTTATGGAGCCAAAGGTTGAGAAAAGCATCAGGAAGATAAGCCCGAGTGAAACCGGAATCACGATGGCAAAACGTGCTGCGGCACGTTGTTGATTCTCGAACTGACCGCCCCATTCGGTGGAATAACCGGAAGGCAATGACAAATTTTCAGCTACTGTCTGGCGGGCTTCCTCGACGAACCCGACCAGATCACGACCGGATACATTGGCCTGAACGACTGAAAATCTCTGGCCACGTTCACGGTCAACTGAAACAAACCCTTCAACCCTTTGCAAGCTGGCAATCGATGAAAGTGGAATGTTGGTTCCATTATCCAGTGGAATCAGAAGATGTTCGAATTGATCCGGTGATTCACGCATTTCTTGTGCGCCGCGGATGATTACTGGCGTGCGTTTTATGCCTTCCTGGATAACACCAATACCTAAACCCTCAATTTGAGCGCGTAACATGTCGGCAAGCTCATCATTGTTCAATCCTGCTCTGCCTGCCCGTAATCGATCGATATCGATCTGGAAATATTGCATGCCCTCATTTTCACTGATAAAAACATCTTCACTGCCGGGTACGGATTCGAGAATCCCTGCAACCTTTTTCGCCATGTCAGTTAATAGTTCAAGATCTTCGCCAAAGATCTTAACGGCGATATCCCCGCGTGTCCCCGACAACATTTCGTTAACTCGCATATCGATCGGCTGCGTGAAACCATAAGCAATACCAGGAAACTGGTCCAGGACTTCTCGCATACGGTCTTTTAGTTCATCTTTGCTCGAAACGCCCCATTCATCTCTTGGCTTGAGCACCATAAAAATATCAGTCTCATTGAGGCTCATTGGATCGAGCCCAATTTCATCGGAACCAACACGCGCAACAGTTCTCAGCACCTCCGGTATATTTTCAATAATGGCTTTTTGAACGCGTATGTCCAATTCCACTGATTGCTCAAGACTGATTGAGGGTAGTTTTTCAGTCTGAACGATGATGTCACCTTCATCCATCGTCGGCATGAATGTTTTACCAATCATCAGGTAGGCAATGATGGCCAATACAAAGGCGACACCTGTTACGCCGAAAACAATACGGCTGTTTGCCAATGCCCATTTCAGACTCGGGCCATAAATCGCATGAAGCTTTCGCGGCAACCAGGGTTCTGCTTCAGATACCTGCTTGAGAAGGTATGAAGCAATAACCGGAATTACGGTCAAAGACATCAACAGTGCGCCACCCAATGCAAAGACAATGGTTAATGCAACCGGGGAGAAAAGCTTGCCTTCAAGTCCTTGTAATGTAAGTAACGGCAGGAAAACAATAATTATGATCATGATGCCGGAAAATACGGGCGTTGATACTTCAAGTACGGATCTGTAAATAATGTGGAGTCTTGGCAGTCTATTTACACTCTTTTCATCGGCAAGGTGTGCAACAATATTTTCGACAACCACAACTGCAGCATCTACCAGCATGCCAATGGCAATCGCCAGTCCGCCCAGGCTCATCAGGTTCGCGCTCATGCCGAACTGGCCCATCATCATGAAGGTGATTGAGGCAGCCAGTGGAAGTGACAGGGAAACGGTCAGTGCTGACCTGAATGTGCCCAGAAACAGCACCAGCACGATCATGACCAGAACAGTTGCTTCAAGCAACGCAGTCGATACCGTTGATACGGCACGTTGTACCAGATCGCCCCGGTCATAGAAAACCGCTATGGACGTTCCGTCAGGTAATGTCGGTTCCAGCTCGTTAAGTTTTGCACGA
>Ga0233412_10000811_pt1 | contig 17471 bp, 14 predicted proteins | sample Na_anoxic_4_MG_FD_180667 | JGI IMG/M metagenome (GOLD analysis project Ga0233412, IMG submission 180667) | Seawater microbial communities from Saanich Inlet, British Columbia, Canada - Na_anoxic_4_MG | ecosystem: Environmental > Aquatic > Marine > Inlet | place: Canada: British Columbia...
ATGCTTTCGCTCGTTAAAGCTCAACAAACGGCGGCGTTGGCTGGCTGGGTCGTACTCTTCGGAACAAGTCGAACCGTGTATCAATATTTCCACCTTCATTGGCAGCTGAAAGCTTTCGGTATCCGGCTGGTAATGGTGCGATAAATCACCAATGTCGTCCTATTGTAAGAAAGAGTTGTGTGTTAGTGAATGTGATTAAAGAGATGCGATTTTTGAAGGTAACTTACTGGGTGGAATACAATGGCATCCCAAGATGGAGATGCACCGGAAAGCCTAAAGGCTTTCTCCTCTGCCGTAAGCACAAAGCCGGGTGATTCTACGCTGTCGTGCTTAAAATTAAACAAACCAATTTTGCTCCAAGGGCAAGGAATATGTTTGTTGAAACCTCTGCCAGCCGCGCCTGCACTCCCTTGTCTCCATACGTTCTGTTTCTGTGTACAGATCATTTCGTCGTATTTGTCAGAAGGGCCAATGCTATCCAAATAATCTTCAAACGTGTACTCTCCGGCCAATCGTTCCAAGATGTTGGTCATGCACGTCTCGCTGTCGCCCGTGTGCGTTCTGCTTATATTTCCAGTGCTATCCGTAAACCCGTCCATCCAGCAGTCCCTTGGCTCGAAGCGTGCGCCAAAGGCGGCTTTGCTTCCAAAACTGTCGTTGTGCGCATACCCCTTTAGCACGGCTTCTTTGAACTCTTTGGACATATCATCCCCGTGAGTTGCAAGCCTTCGGCACGGTACCACCTCCCTGATGCCTCTTATGTTCTGTCTGGCCTCGTTCAAGAGCAAGGATTTGAAATTGCGAACAATGGTTTGGGATGCTGGAATCTGCTGGTTCTGTGGGCCAATCATCTTAAAGAAGTGCTGTGCGGATGGTGCCCCTGCTTTCACGCACGCGTTGTTGACGGCATCTTGTCCCTGTGAGTTCATTGCGTACTTGTAAATAATATTGTTCACATTCGTGCCGTAATCTGCAAATCTGAGCATTTCCAACAAGCGAGAAATGGCAAGCATATCACAGGTATTGTCTATAAACAAATGCCCGTCCCTGCCGAACAGAGTACGGAACTGAGCAAGAAGAAAGTAATTCTGTTCTTCTTTTTTCAAACTGAACCCAGTGTCTGTTCGCAGAGGACAAGATGTCCGAATGTTCTCGCATGCCGATTGTGAGCCTTTTGTTACGCAATCAATAACATCTTGGCTGATCACATTCGCTGAGACGTACGAGTCTAAAAAGTCGGAAGGGGCGTGCGAACAGACACTGACGCCCTCGATGTTGATGTTCCAAGAGTGAGGATCCCTTTCTCGGTCATAACTCTGTGCAGTAATGACTACCTCCTCCGTAGTAACTGAAAAGAAACGGTTGTGTTAGAATCAATTGCATTGCAATTGGGAGTTAAATTTGTCTTATACTTACTTTGTGGGTACACGAGGTCTCCCATCGATCGTACATCCTTTGCTTCCGCCGAATTGCCTAAATCGGTATTTCTCACCCATGCGATCATTTCGACGCGGCTACCCATGCCCTTTAATGTGACGTACTGGTCTTCTTCAAATTCAATGGTGTCCAACAAACTCACACCAATGCTAAATTCTATGGTTTCCGCCCCGAAGAAGTTCCCTCGAGTTTGTTCCACCGCCGGTATGTCCACGATCATTAGATTTGACGCGTCTTCGGGTCCGCCTTTTGCAAACATTTTACTGTTGATTCCAAGTTTTGCACCCTTGTCGTGAAAATCTCTGCCCGCGCAGTTCATGTCCATCAACCGGTGCGATTCATTTTTCAATTCACAGCCAAACGTTTCCTTTGAACAAACCTGACAGTAATGGTTTGGAGATGCTTGTACGCAATCTGACAAATCCAATGCATGGTTCCCTGAGACGCCAACGGACATGTGTGTCTTTGCGGTAGGCCCACCCGTACCGGCATCGCCTTTGGTGTTGCACCCAGTGCACTGTTCTCCCTGAACAAAAACTATGCGATCAAATCCCGCGGCGTGTGCCAAGGCGGCACATTGCTGAATGTCCATTTGGCCAGACAAAGGAGTACCTGCGCCGGCACACTGCGCTTGTCCAGTTTGTTCCACCTTAAACACCATTGCTATTTTTTCGTCCATTTCACCGTTATCACACAAATTTCCGACGTTACTACTGTTAGGATGCATTTCAATTGGGCCACAGACCTGTTTCGTATCTACCGTTACATTTTCGGGGTGTGCAAACAAAGGGGACGCTCGAGAAAGTGCACCGGTTGTAGTGATATCTAACCCGATACCATCCCCATCACATGTCTCAGCATCTGCTAGCCTTTCAGCCGGCCATCGACCATCTTTGAAGAGTTGAATTTCGAGGTGCGAAGAGTGCGTGTGTGGCTGTGTTCTGTCGAGACAGTCAGCAGAAAACATTTCTACCAAATAGCGTGAATAGATCTTCGCATCCCCTTCGTCTTCCATTAGTTTTTGTGGGCTGTCCACCAACGGGTCCATTGAGTTAGTAGCAATACCTAAGTAGGAAATGGTAGTCAGCGAATCGTCAATAAACGGTTTCGACCCCGCCGCTGCCTCGTCTGTGCCAATATCTCGAATGACGTACTTGTCGATAATCTGAACGAGCTCATTAAATTCCTGTCGCCCTTGAATGTTTCCCGGTGGGATTCTTTCGTAAGTTTCCGTTGGATTTTTTGAATAACCAGCCGCTCGATAGCCATCTTCGTATCGTTGCTTTCGAGTTTGATCGTCTAGATCGGTTACGTTTTCTCTGCTGTCGTCCAAATCGTCACCGCCAAGTTTGTGTTGTCCTACCATACTCACGCTTTCACAAACCGCACAAGCTTCTTCCTTGGCACCGGAACCTTTGCCCTCGATAATTCCAGTTGGAATACCTCTGGGAAGAATGGCTGCGTTTACCTTCCCTTCGTCGAAGAGGTCCAAGTTTTTCAACACGTCTACAAAGAATGCAAGGCGGATTCTATCGTACTTGGAACGCCCAGAAGAGGTTCCCATGTGAGCGCACGATAACCTACTATCTTCCCATTCCATTTTTTCAATGAATTGCGAAGGGTTGCTTGCATTTGGCACAGAGGCCACGTAACCAAACGATATGTCAGTAAAGTCCCACTCGTAACCCGAATATTTTTCACAATCGGCACGAAGAGCCAAATTCAACCATTGCCCTAACCCACCAACCACACAGGAGGTTTCGTTTAATGCTACAATAGCACTACCCTTAAGGCATGCAAAACCTTCCACTAGAGCATCAGTGCTTTTCACAAAGCACCTGCCAGTGTCGGTTTGTTGGTGCCCCTTAAAATCAAACCACGTGTGCCCTACTACAGACTCGCACGTTGTTTTGTCTCCGTACACAGAGGTAACATCCGTCTGGGAATTATCTTCTACGCATTTCGCGGCCACGCTGAAATCTAGTGAACCGTAGGGTTGATCTTCTGACAGGCCCTTCTTTCGAGGGAGTTGCTTGTGGCTCAAGCACACTCCTCCGTCACTCATATCCTGTTGTTTCCCTCCGTAATGACCCGTGTCCGTCCTGCACCAATCAGGAGTGACAGCGGGAAGCACCCGCACGACTTCTTCGGCCTCCTCAATGTTAAATGCAGCGGTGGTTCCCTCTGCAATTGGTTCTTCTTCTCGAATATCTAGATCCGAACAGTCTTGCTCAGTAATTTCAACCTTGTACGCATACTTTTCAATGTATTTTCCAGATGCATCCGTTTTTGCTCCTTGATATATAATTGTGTCGGGGTTTTTCCCAAATTTAGACACCGTAATGGTACTTCTACAGAAACGGGTGCCCCACCGCTCGTACATGTTGTCATCGTAACCAGTTCCCCAGTTACCGTCAATTTGATCGTCAGGACTGTCTGGGTACTTTCTGGTCTTTAGAATTTTGTACCCGGACTTATCTGGCATTTCGGTATTGCAATTTTCCACCTGTTCTGTTGAAAATGCAATCATCATCTTGTCGTGGTAATAGTGTTTGGTCGTTGTACCATCGCTGACAGACCCGATTGGTTCGGTCGAGCGGCCCATTTCTTTTACAAACCGTTGCCCTTTCATAAACCCAGATCGATAACCATCTGCTGTAATTGGATTAAAGAATGATTTCCGAAGGGACGGGTACAAGAAATTGTCCGTTACGTCGTCGTTCCTGCATCGCTTGAATTGTTCGGCGTAGGGAATATTATCAGTGCCTCTCATATCGTCCAAAGCGGCTATGTCGTACTTCGTAGGATCGTCAGTTCCACAGGGACTTTTGTCTGTTGCTTGGTCTGCGGCGTCAAAGAATTTATCAATAAACTCCGTCCGGACATCGGAAATACTTCGAAAATCAACAATAGTGGTATCCGCAACGGTGTGGCACCGATGCTTGTCCACAACGCCAGTAGCCCCGCCAACTTCTAACGGGAACCATTCCGCCTCTGCTGGCTTGGTCGCTTGACTATCGGAAAACGGAACACTATCGCCACTTAGTGCCATTGTGTCAAAAAACGCCTTAATAGCGTTAGCATTGTCGGCGTTGTTGGTGCCTTCGTTGCTTCCTTCTTGTTGTGATGTTAAAACAATTTTATCCTTCAGCAAACGCCCAATCGTGAAAATATTCATACTCACGACTTCTGCGCTTGTGGATAGTTCATTAATGGCCATTGCGGCACTTACGGGTTCTTGGTGCTCATAACTAAATTGGAGTTGTTGCTTGTCATATCCATTGGCATACTCTCTTATGCCATCCGGCAGCCCAGTAGATTCGCGCTTGTGTATTTTGTACACAGTAGCACCGGCTTCAGCAACCGTGGTAGACCTATTGCGCGGCAAAATGCACTCCTTTTTCTCCTTCACGGTCCACGTCTGATCCCATTTGCTTTCGCAGATCAATTCGTTGTCAAAACCATCGCCGGTCAGTTCGCCGGTCCCCTTTACACAAACACTGTACGTCGGCTGGTAACTAAAGGAATCTGCGCTGGCATTTTTAGCTGTCATTTCGCACTCCATTGCGGAAGCCACTACACTGACAATGCCATCTTCTATTTTGGTATTCTCAACTGTTATTGTTACGTCCGGTTCGCACGTAAACTTTGTCGTTCCATTCGTTTGGTAATCTATTATTTGTAAGGGGTGTCCAAACTTAGAATTGCGAACAAAGTCACAGTAGAAAGGTTGCTCTGTCGATGGACACGGGGCTAGTGGGTACAATTCCCGGTCGAGCTTGTTGGCAGGCATTATCGTATCCCCGTCATAATTACATTGGTGTATCTTTCCTATGGAGCTAAAACTCGCATGAACCATCTTTTGGTCAAAATTCAAATTCTTTGTCTCCGTGCGATCGATTCTAGGCGTGCTGTGACAAAAACTATCGGTTTCGTCACAAAGATCGACCAGCCCATCCTCAGCATTGCACATTTTCAACTCATTGAGACCGTTTCCGTAAACGCGCTCTTTGCACGATTCTAGGTCACCCGCCCGGCAAGCACCAACTCTGCTCACAACGTAATCGTCAGATGAAATACACTTCTCTGTCTCTGAATTGTACGAGTAATAAGTTTTACCCCCAGCGCTGGTTTCACAATCGGCAGCAGAGGCAACGTTTTCCACCTCTGTTTTAGACGCAGAGCTAAGTCGGCCCAGCGTGATGACATGCCCCCGCAGCTTCATACTAAAGGACCGTTGTGGGTTCAAATTGCCTTTGAATAGTTTGTTGAAAGGATTCAGCGCTTTGCAGCCCGTTTCCGAGTCCGTTCGCATGTAAGCGGAAAACTTAGACCCCACTGCTTGCTGCTGAAGGTACGTTCCCATCGTACTGGCAGTGCGACAAGCTTCGGTGTCGCTATTATAGTCAAAGAAATCTTTTCCTTCCTCCTTGGCTTTTTCGTGACAATCTTCCACTGATGTGGCATTGTGTGACACAACCTCAGCAGCATCGGTGCCAAGCTTGCTTTGAATCTGAAGTTGTTTTCGAGGGTAGTCCTCTGCTTCGCCAGCCGCATTGTGGCACGCACCTACACACCACTTATGGCTTGGCGACGATAGACAGAACGGGTGGACCAAATGCTCGGGTTCGGTCTTGGAAACTTTGTACGAAGAAGTTGCATCTGCACAGTCGCAAGAGAACGTCAATTTCATTTGACATTTAATCCGTTTCTGATCTGGTGTCAAGGTTGGCAACCAACTAAAGTGGTTTGCACTTGATAGCTCACGCCTAGGGGACGCGTACATGGACACCACATGACTGGTGAGAAGAACAAAGAGTAATAGTTGGTGTTTCCACATTGTAGTTACAGGGAAAGTGTATAATGTTGCTCGGGGAAGATATATATACGGAATTTATTATGATATTGAGTGATTATATACAAACACCCCAAGCTGACTGTAGCGGCGAAACGAAAAAAAACATTGGCGTCGCCGAAGGGTACTATATCAACGAAAAGGAACGTCTAACCTTTATCTCTGAAAACTTCCAAGAGGCTAGCGTAAGGCAACTTTCAAAAGAACGTAAACTACTTTACGGCACCATTGGGTTCCCTCTGGCAGACGTTAACGAAGTGTTAGGGACAAACAACGAGATTAACTTCCTGTATGTTATCTTTAAGTCACCCTTGCACTTGAACTTTCTCATTTACGATGAGTATGTCTACAAAAATTTTCCACACGCTGTAAAATTGCTTAAACAAATGCGCGACGGAGGGACCCTCTTTATTGTAAAAAAACCAAACGAAGACGTTCTGTTTGTTAAAATTTGCAATATATATGAAGGGGAGGACACATTAAAAATGGAACTTGTATGAACGCTTTAATTTTTACCGCAGGGGGGGCACACTTAAATACCATGCTCGGCATGTTAGATGAATTGGACAAAAGCAAACGCCTTGGGACAATCTCTGCTTACGCCGGAATTTCAGCAGGAGCCATCCTAGCGTCCTTCTGTGCTACAAGGCCTGTTAAAAAAGCAGTGGAACAGTTGCGGTCCATACTTATAGAGCATTGTAGCGATGCCATCAAACCCCATTACAAGTATCTCAATATTCCCTTGTCTGCATTATTCCAACAATCTATTTTAGATGATTCAGGATTGGCCAACCTTTTGGAACAAGAACTAGAAGGTAAAATTGTAAACGGAGATTTGTACATTGGGGTCACCAATGAAACGGACATGAAATATGAGTTACACCACTTTGCCGGCAATACAAAGCCGGCTGGAAATCTTTCCTTGGTTCAAGCGGTTCATGCGTCAATGAGTATTCCGGTTATATTCCAAGGGGAACAAGTCAAAGATAAACACTACAGTGATGGCGGAGTATTCCACCAGTGCCCCGTCTTTGCCATTCAAAACATGCTCAAAAGAGCAGCAGAAGCAGAACAGCAGCTTCAGCTGACCATCTTGGCAACCAGCCCCTGGGACTACGCCCCAGAGGTATCCACCAAAAGTGCTTTTCCGCTGCTTGCAAGGCGAACGTTCCACTACATGGACTGCCTGCAAACTAACAACATGACCACGGACAGGGAAATACTTAGGGAAGCCTTTCAGATATACAAAGGAGAAGTCAAAGTAAACTTCAAAATGTACATGTTGCCTTCTGTGCTGGCCAAAGAACTGCACAAAACATTTACTTTCACAAAATTTAGCCATATCTCCGAACACGAAATTGAAAAGCTCATGCGGCTGGGTCGTAACATTGTGCGCGCAGACTGTGCTACCTACGACGTACTACAAAATGAGCCATCCCCTGTGTTACACCAAATGCATTTAAAGTATTAAGCAAGTAGTTGTATTAAGAATACATGCCTAACCCGTATGAGAAAAATTGCAATTGAAGTCCAGCGATGTATCCACCACATGCAGGGAGAGTGGATGACAAAAAAATCGAGCTACGAAAAACGATTGTGTCGGGTATTAAACTGGCAAGTAGTCGATAGTCGCTACTACGACGCAGTGGCGGAGTGTAATGCCTTGATTGAGATAAAAAAAGGCATCAACGGGATGCATTTTGATTGTATCCGATACTCTGAAATCTTACTTGGTCGGGGCGTAAGCAACACGGTCACCGTGTACTTTCACTGGAAAAAACAAAGCAATCAAGTCGTAGATGTCTGTATCATAGACACAAAAGTCTTAACTCAATTTCTGCAAATCAACAATTATTATGCGTCTATCTACTCGGAACTTAAAAATGTAGTGCCAAGGGGTGTTAGCGTGATGGCAAATGCCACTTCAAAAGATTTACGCCAAATTGCTGATTTCGTTGTCCTAGCAGATGGTCGGATTATTGACCAAGAACACATCGACAAATCAAAGTACCTCCCTCACTTGTTCGAGAAAAAGAAAAAGGAAACCACCCCAATGGAAACCTACAACACCGAAGAGCGAAAAAGCAAGAACAAGGCTTCCATACTTTACTACGTTTTCTAATTTTTTTGTATATATTTAGCAACACACACTTTCTAACCTTTTCAAAATCCAATGTTTTACATTATTAGATCCATTCGCTATTCTTGGATTCTCCTAGTCGTTCCAGCTTTGGCTGCTCTCTACACCTTTCTATACAAAGAAACTAGTATTTTCCCTCAGGGTGACGAAGATGAAGACAAATGGTTTGACAATGCAGTAATTACTACTGTAGCTGGCGCAACTGCCACCCTAAGCTTTATCCTGGGCATAACCCTGAACGGGGCAATGACAAAAAATTCAGAAGGAATAAGCTTGTTTAACGCATTTACCGGTGATTTACTGGCATTTGCAATGCACTTGCTTGCTTTATCTGACGACGATAAAAAGGATTCGGAAGAATATTTGAGGGCCAGAAGCAACATACGCGATCTGCTGTTGGCTGCACCGGGTGTTTTGAAATGGTCGTTTCGAGATAAGGGCGTAGCAGTAGACCTCGTGCAAGTCAAACAACTGTCTAATGGTGAGTCTGTTAAACTTTCTGAACAGAACCCAGCAATGTACTGCGCTTTAAAAAGATACAACTCCATTGGCTCCGTAGAAAGCTTAATGTTAGTTCTAGGCAATGAAATCGAGAAACTAACCAAGGCAGACTTGTCTGGAGAAACAACGTTGCCAACGCTGATTGAAAAGTGGGAGGGGCTGTACGCTTCCTACGGTAACCTTGGTAATTTACTCACCTACAAACCACCTGCTTTATTCAGTTGGTGGCTAGGCGTGTGCTTGGCACTTTACATGCTCTTACTTCCTTACACGTTCGTGCCCTCTACTGGCTATCATAGCATCTATTTGAGCTTTATTGTGAGCTATTTCTTTTTAGGAAGCTATATAGGATTGCAACGGCTCTCTGACCCATTTCAGGAGGGTATAGCCGATACTGGCGAGTTTGCAACAGTGACAAAGGCGGCAAGAACCGCACAGGAAGTTATTGAAGAACTATTTGTACAAGAAGGCTCCTATGGCTTGGATGATATTGTTTGCAACGATCTCCGAGAAGGCGCGGAATCCGTGAACATAACAAGAGAAGACATCGAAATGGGCGAGAAGAAGTCGCTGCTCAGTCGCAACGGTATGTTGTATTAAAATAATTACTACATTAATGTATATCTATACAGAAATCACTTAATTAATATTAACAGTATGGCGTCGTCCTCATCGCCGAACAAAAACGTAAAACGTAAGAAATCTGCAGAGGAGGGTGACAAATATTTATCCCCACCGTTGCTTGTAGACGTATTAGAAAAAGTAGTAGACAAATTTGTGAAAAACGACGACTTGCTATGGGATCCAGCTTCACACGATGGTCGCCTTTTAAAGCCATTCAGAGAAAGGCGATTTGCCGTAAAAAATTCCGACATTCAACCATTCGAAGACAGTGTGGAAAAAGTGGAAAAGATAAATTTTTTACTTAATAACGTAAAACGACCTCTAAACGTGCCCGGATTGATAATTGTTATGAATCCTCCTTACAAATTGCCTTCAGAAATAGATGGTGTACTTTTTAATACAAAAACTTCTGGAGTAGGGCATTTTCTAGACAAATCATCCGAGCTATTAAATGAAGGAGAGTATGCCATTACCGTATGTCAACCAATGCAATCCACTTACACCAACTTAAAGAAAGTAGCCAATGACCCGAAATGTCCTGAAATCAAACCGAATTTAATATTAAGAGAGGAATACAATTTTACTAATCGGGTAGAATTTACAGATTACAACAAAAATCCTGAGAATCCTCCAAAAGCTCCACAACACACAACGATTCAGGTGTGGCAAAAAGGTTCTCCAGAGATAATAAGTCCAACATCAAAAATAGTGACTGAATTAAGTAAAGAAGAAAAAAAACGATTCACTACTACGTTAAACAAGAAAAGTACGTATGACGGAGAAAATGTCATTTTTAAAGGTAATTACGGCGCTGGTCCAATTCTTACACGTAACAACCCCATCTGCTACGTTCTCCGTTCAAACACTGGGAAAAATTGCGGTAGAGTAGAAACTTCAGTTGGAATTACAGGAAAACAAGAACGCAATGCATGGAAGCCCGACTTAGAGATGGAAAGCGAGACAGTAAACACCACTTATAGTCCGGAAGGCGGGGCAAGCGCTCTTGTTGGTGTCTATGTAAATGACGAAAGCAAGACATCTGAAGTGATGGCAAAACTCCATTATCTGTTTGCGGCTGGTTATTACCAGCCCTATTTGGGAGAGTATCTTTTTCAGGGAAAACAAACGGTGAATATAACATACATACGTTACCTTTACCATAACTTTGATGCCGTTGTTAAAGGCAATTTTATACCAGAACGAGGAAGAGACCTAGGCATTAAAACGTACTGGGTTAAGAATGGAGAAGGACCATCTGTAAAAGAAACAGAAGAGTACAAAGACAGAGTAAGAGAAATCAGAAAACTGGATCCGTACGAAACTGTCGAATTAATACGGAGAAAGATTACAGGTGAAGTAAAGAAATCTGCTGAAGTAAAGCCAGAAGAAGAAGATGTAGTTTTTATAAAGACGGAAAGTGCAGGTTCGAGTAACTCAAAAGTAAAGCGAGAAGGCGACGACGGGAAAGTAAGCAAGGCAAGGAAGAAAAGAGGAAAAGGAACAGAAAATGATCCATACATAGTTGAACTAATGAAGAAATGGGGAGTCGTTTCGTATAAGGATAAATTAAAATTTTAATTGCTTCTCTCACATTTACCCTATATATTTATCATAGACAACTCAAGTAACTTATCTTGTAAAATATGCATTCACTCTTTTACTATCACCTTATCGCTACTGCAATCCATGTAACCTCGTTTATTTTTCTTATAAATATCGCACAAGAAGAAGAAGGCTATCAGCTTAAAATCCCTTACGTTACCTATGAAAATGGAGTAGCTACGCACCTATCCGCTGATGTGTTTGGCAAAATTTCTATTGTTACAGTTTTGATTGTCAACGAAGCCATTACTGCTATAAGCCATTTGGTGGGAGTATTCGGCTTTGCGTTCTTCCGGACAAGAATGGTAGAAGATACACGCCATTTGGAAATTATTCGCCGTTACGTAGAATATGCAATTACGGCAGCTCTCTTAGAAGTAGTTTTGTACCTTCTGTTGGGAGGTCAAGATGTCAACCTTCTGCTTGCAATTGTACTCACAAACATCGTAATTCAAATTTTAGGCTACATGCTAGAACGTTCGCAAAACGTACAGCGACAAATTTATTTAAATGTATCTGGCTTTGTGCTGCTTCTTGTGCCAATAGTCTCGTTCTTAAGCGTTAGTTTCCAATCAAACGACTTTACGGGGATTGCAATTTATTATTCGATACTTTATGCACTCTTTGGCGTTCATTCTTTATTGAACGTTGTAAGTGCTGCTTGGCGTACTTTTGTAGATAAAGATATCGGGTTTATAGTGCTAGGCTCTGTGACGAAAGAAGTTCTTGCTTGGATGGCAGTTGCTATCAATTATAGATTGTTGGGAGATAAATCAGGGGTTAAAGAATTAGGGGGCGTAGACGTAGATGCATTAATTGTATGGCTCCCACTTGGCGGCCTATTGTTTGCAATGCTAGCGATTATAGGGAGTAGTAGAGTACAAGTTCAAGACTCATACACCGCGTTGTAAGCAGTTATAACAATGCCAAAGGTGTGCTCTAGATGTAAACGGATGGCTGAGGGCAAATTCAAAATGTGTCAGCGATGCAGAGACATGAAACAGAAATCTTTAAGAAAAAGAAAAAAAAGGAAAGACAAGGCAGCCAAGGCCACAGCAAGGGATGGTTATAGGTATTGTAGTCACTGTTTTAGAGAATTTTCTCTATCTCACTTTACCTCATCACACAGCAGACGAAAAACATTAACAAAACATTGCGCCAGCTGTCGTGCAATTCTTAGCAAATCAAGTAAAAGTAAATTCTCAAAAAGAGGCAAATGCCGACAGGTTTGGTTCGACTGGAAGAAAGAGAAAAGTTGCGAGCTATGTGGCTACAAAGGTAATAATATAGAAGCAGACCACAGAAGGGGGAAAAAAATACATAATTGTGGTGGTTACGCATGGTGGGCTAGCCATGGGGGCGTCCCTGCATTAAAAGCTGAATTATTTAAGACGCGTCCATTATGCACCTTCTGCCATAGGCTTGTGAGTCAGCAAGAGAGGGGAATAAAAAAAACAAAGTCTACAATAAAAAAGAGAGCGTACGTCAATGCAATAAAATTAAAAATAGGAGCGTGTGAGATTTGCAAACGAAAACTAGAAAAGGAAGAAGAGTGTTGCGCATTTGACTTTGATCATATAGACGCAAAATTAAAACAGGATTCCATAAGCAAGATGACCGACAGTTACCCCTTAAAACAATTCTTTAATTGCATATCAGAGGAACTCAGCAAGTGCCGTCTTATTTGCTGCATGTGCCATGTTGACCATACTAGAAAACAACGAAGAGAGAAAACATTAGAAATACAAGAGTTAGCCTTGTCTTTATAATACATAACACTACATAGATATTTTTGAAGTGGTAGTCTCTTCTTCTTCACTCTCGTACAGGTTTATTTCTACGAGCTCGTTCTCTTTTCTTTGTTTCGTCAATTTTTGGTACGCCCTTTTACTGTGAAAATCGCAATAGTGTGCCGCAATTGTTATAATAGACAGAAAGACAATTGATAAACAAACGACAATTAATGCCTGCTTACCTCCTTCCATATCGACAACATCTCCTGTTTCACCTGTTTTACGTAATGTGTTTGTCTGGTTCAATGCAGACAGTCCCGAAAGACAAACAAACAAGAGAGTTAATCGAAAAATTGGTTGTATGGAGCTTTGAATGGTGAAGAATCTGCTCTTAAAGCGTCCCATTTAAAAGGCGGCTGATGGTTTTTTTTATCGTCTACACTTCGTTCTTGCAACAGCTTTATACATTCATTCTGAATGATGGTAACATGCTGCGCCAATTCTTGCACTATCTGAAGAATTGCAATGACCCTTTTATCCTCGTCTTGTTGCAAGGTGTCTAGAATTTCATTGAGTTGAATAAGGATCGAATCAAGCTTGCTTGCCATTTTGCGTATAAATACTTGTTTTTTCTAAGACTAAGTGAATGTATGTGGGAGGAGTATTTTTTGCCGGGGCTACTCATCGCGTTCATCTTCGGATTTTTGCTGGGTGTCAACATTGGTATGTTGTGCCTCCCAAAATTTTTTGAGCCGAACATTTCCCGAAGAACTATTCCAAACGATTTTGTAATGAAACAGTCCTATGTTAATCCACCGGTAAACCCACTGCGCTACCCTTCTGGGTTCACTGCAAAACAATTGCAACAACATGATTTTACACAACGAAGGGCTACGAGTGTTAGCACACCAGCGATAGGGGCCAACATGCGCAGGCCTATCAATAATATGTCTGCTTTTAACTATTAAAGCTATGGAGCCACTGCTGAGGTGGTTGTTCTCTTTCCACCAATAATATACGAGGGGACGTCATGTGCACCAATTACGTCCGATGGCACGTGCTGTTTGTTGTTTCTAATAAAAGGGTACCTACGATGTAACTCTAATGGCAAGAAATCAAAGAGCATTTGCAGAACAACAAAGGCTAAGACAATTTCGTGACAAAAGTAGACCCAAGCAAATTCTTCTATATCAGAACCGTCGCTATTGTGCAATCGTGTCATAATTGTAATCGTAGCACAAAAGTTCCTTAAGATACTAAAGAGGGCATTCCCGTACACGTTGCTAGAAACGTCTGGCCCAACCAAGATAACTACCCAAAATAAGGTTTTTAAGACTTTGTTGTTCTTTAACAGTTTGGTAGCAGCTGCAAAGGGAAAGAAAGCAAAGACAATGTGTTTAAGTAGCCTATAAACTCCGTACCAGTGCGTTCGTATGTCGTAGTAAATGTTGGAGTAGACTACCCAAGCGAAGAAGCAGGCCCACATAGTAGACATTCTTTTGTCGTACTTTTGAAATTGAAAAAAGTAAGACGTGAGGAGGGACGCAGCAGTGAGGTATCCCCGTATAGTGGCTTCGTTTTGAAAAACATGAAAGAAGTATACAAAGCTAGAGCTTACAACAAAGCATGTAAACATACTTAAATCTTTTAATATTTTGTTCTTCTTTTCTTTTTCTTTCCTACTAAACATTTATTTCGTGTAAAAGCCGGGACTGGTCCAAAAGTGTAGCAACGTCTTTACAAAAGCTTATCCAGTATCTTTCTGTAAAAAACGCCCATATACAACTATTTTCTAAGGCAATATTTTCTTGTCCAAACTTTTGCTTTTCCGTAAAGAATGCTTCTTGCAGCAGCTCTTTCGCGTGCAACACATTGTATGCAGCCCTGTAGTATTTTGCCCGTTCTTTGGTCAGGACAACTGTTTGTTCCTCTTTTGGCGACGTAAATACAAGAATGAGGCGTTGGTTCCCAAGATCAATCTGTTTCACACCAATTGCAGATACAAGTGTATTGAACGGAATTTTTTCGTTGTCTTGTACCAGCCTTTCAGATATTCGTTTGATTGCAGTTTCGAACGTCAACATACTCTGTTGAACTGTGAGGTCTTCTGTTTTTTGTCCTAACACTTCCAGTGAAAAACCTGCAACGGCATAGCCAAACGTTTGTTTGTCCAACAAGAGTGCTTTTAGGTGTTCGTACATATTCTATGGAGGACCGAGTGGTGACGTTATTGGACCTTGAGACTAATCGTTGTAAAGACTTTTGGTATGCTATTTTTTTCAATGTGACAATTCTTAACAATGTGTTCTTTACCGTCCTTGAAATTGTCCAGAAATCGTTAAAGGGGTGTAAGATGTCAAATCGTTTGTTCCAAACAATTCAACGGATGAAGGACAAACATTCTGCAACTGCGGTGAAACACTTTCTAATATTTTTTGGAATGGATCAAGAGAAGGACGTGCAAGATTATGTTCTATGTTCCATTCCAGATCCGAAACGCAAAGAAGAGGTTAGGAATTTCATAGGTACAACCCTTCGTACTTTAACCGAAGATTTGCTGAACGGCAAATTGAACAGCATGGCCCATTACGTTGACGAAGTACGCAATGAAGTGACAGTCTCTATAGGATTTAGCTAAACTCAAGAATCTTACAAATTTTCTAAAACAATATTTCTTACGCAGGCAAGTGTTTTTAACCAAAACTTTTATGCACACCCTCTATAACCCTAATCTGAACATCAAGTCATTACCAACCGAAAGAATGTCCGAAATTAAAAACCACTTTGAACGCGACGCTAACTCCGTCCTAGACGTGTCCCCAAACGTCTACAAAATGAACGACTCCGTTGGAGCAACGTTTCGTTTCAACCTAAAAGACTCCGAAGGATTAAACACCGGAAAGCAATGGAGTTTTTGGACGACGCCCGTGGAGCTTGCATTTGAAGATTTCCGTGGCAACCACCATTCCTCAACCAAACACTTCGCAGCAGACGTGTTGACCGACAGCAAACGCAAATTAAGCTTTAATATGGGATACCTTAGCCAAGGCATGGCGCAAAAAATGGACGAAGACCACGGGAAAGGCGCGTCGGACGTTCTTCTTGGCGACCAGAAGAGGATGCATGCTTGCTTGGAAGACCAACTTGCATTTGTTTTGGGCGAAATTCATCGCCTTTCTTCTGACAAGAGCGTTGCGGACATGTTAAAAGCCGAACACGTTTCCGAAGGTGTGGCTGTCACAATGGTCAAAGAACTGAAAAAAAAGCATAATAAAGATTTAAACGTATTCAGCGCAACCGCCAAGGGCTGTAAGTGGGAACTGAACGATAATGGCATCTGTACCGTGTTTAACAACTGGGTCAGGACGTTCTCAGGTGGTCGAAGCAACAAAACGCCGTACTACCCAAACATTCTGGATTGCAGCGGGGACTTGCCAACAGACCGCACGCCAGACTTAAGTGCCTACACGGACGAAGACGGTGCATGGCAATACAACGAAGCAAAGGACCCCCACATTGTAAAACGTGGCCAGTTGGTCAAGCTGCAATTGACACCATGCTTTTACGCTACTAAAAATGGCGCCAAAGGCTTTCGATTCAAAATACAAAGAATTAAGATTTTGAAACAGTCGCCGTACGGAGAAAAGCGTAGCGCGGAAGTTGACTGGGGCACGGACGACGACCTCAACTCATACGGAAAGCGGGCACGCACTGAAAGTGACTGAAGCATTCAAAGAAACTAAAAACTTCAGGCTTTACTCAAAGAAAAAGTATATATAACATACACGTGCGCTTAATCACAGTAAAGAATATATTTTAATTGTATCGTTTTCATTTTTACACACTTTTTTTAAAACACTTTTTTTAAAACACTTTTTTTAAAACACTTTTTTTAAAACACTTTTTTTAAAATGTCCAGTTTGGCACTGTCAGGATCCTCTGCACTGACAGCAACATCTTCTGCACTGACACTTACCGAACAAAGACAGTCAGCGCAGATTGTTAGACACGCTCAAGAAAACCTTCGAACAGAGATAAGAGATGGTGACACCCTGCTAATAGACTTCTTTGCTGGAACAGGAGGAGCTAGCATGGGCTTTGTCTTGGCCGGTTTCAAGCCTGTGCTCATTGTAGAGGGCGAAGAAAAAAAAAGAAAGCAGTATGAAGACAACTTTAAGACAAAATATGGTTACGATGTATTTAAACGGCAAGAGAACAGAGAAAACGAAAAACCCTACTTGGTGTACGAAAGAACAAAAGAAAAAGACGCGGGCATAATTCTAAACTTTTTAGAAGAAAAGGTTGGTGACAAAAAGGTTCGTTATCATGTCCATGCCAGTCCTTCTTGTGTAGAATTTTGCAATACCAACCGCATTCGAAAGGTTGGTAAAGACAGGAAGAAAACAAAAACCAATGAACTCTCCGATTCGGAAGGTACATTTAAATGGACATGTTTTGTGTTAAAAAAGATGAAAGAAAAGTTTGGCGATAAGATGACTTGGAGCATTGAAGACGCGGCAGTTCTAGCTGGAGAAGAGAATGAAAAGTTTGATTTTCCTGACTTCCGAAAACAGCTTCC
>Ga0233412_10000812_pt1 | contig 17439 bp, 7 predicted proteins | sample Na_anoxic_4_MG_FD_180667 | JGI IMG/M metagenome (GOLD analysis project Ga0233412, IMG submission 180667) | Seawater microbial communities from Saanich Inlet, British Columbia, Canada - Na_anoxic_4_MG | ecosystem: Environmental > Aquatic > Marine > Inlet | place: Canada: British Columbia...
GTTAGTGTAAATATTATTTACAACAACTCCATTTTCTTTTTCCATTACTATTTCCATTTTATTTATTATTTATTGTGCTACTTCTATTATTATTTTAAATTGATAATTTTTTGTTGGCATATTAGCTTGTATTTCAAAATATGGACACCACCAATAATCAGAACCACCGCCAGGAACTAAACCAATATTAGAACCTATTTGTCCAAAATGAGGATTATTAGATGTTCCATAATTTACACCATACTCTGCTTCATTATACATAGTAGTATTGTCACCTACCTGAATAGGTACATTACCACCCATTCCATTTGTTATTTCCGTAGTTAAAACATTTGGATCAAAAGCATCTGGCTCTTCAATTTGATTAAAATACCAAAAAGTAGATTGTCCTGAATTGCAATCATCAAGAAAAGTACAAGATAATTGCATAATTATAGGAGCTCCTATAATGCCGACTAAATCTGCAGCAACTACATTACTATATAATTTAACTTTTGTGATTCGTGTTGGCGAAGTTTCTGTACGCATATATGTTGGAGCATTCAAAGAATTACCAAATAAATATCCACAACTTGGCGTTCCTTGTACCGCTAAACCTGTAGGAGAAGATTTGAAAACTCCAGTTTCCCATCCAGCGGCTTTTGTTAATACTCCATTAGTATGAGGCATTTCAAGATAATTTGCTGCAACGCCAGTATTTGGATCTAAATTAGGTACACCTATTTGAGTAGTAGATAATGGAGAAGACATTACCCAACTTCCAGGTAAAGGATTTACTATACAATAAAAAGTATATGGTACATATTGTTGAGATATTGTTACACTTCCATTAACATTACCATTTATATCTCCACCTACAACACTTGGAAAAACAGTAATAGGAATAAGTGTTTTATTTATTATAATAACAGATTTTCCTGTTTCAGCAAGTGGTAATCTACAACAAAAATCTGTAGCAGATGCTGTTTCTATTACATTGATTCCATAATTAGCTACTGCCGTTGTTGTATCATTAACACCTTCAACTATTAAAGTGTTTACTTCTTCTTTATTAGATGATCCACCTAAATTGTGTAAAACACCATAAATATTATTTACAGCATCTTTCCAATTTCTGAAATCATTTGGATTGTTATTTAATGTACTATTCATAATTTAAGGTACTATTGCAGTTCCAGTTTGTTTTCTTTTTCTTGAACACCCATCATGATCTACATAAAAAGTTACTGATGTACCAGGAGCCGGAACACCTGTAAATCTTATATATAAATCTCCTAATGTAAATGTACTATTATCTGCTGGAACATCTCTAAATGTAAATTCAGAAACTGTAGGTACTCCAAGAAATATTTTATCAACCGTAGTATCATTTGTAGAGAATGAAACCCTTATAGTGCTATCACAAGTCATTCTATCATACCATACTTGAAAATCATTATCAATAAACGTTAAAGGATCAGCAGTAGCTCCTAAATTAATATTAAATTCTTCCCAATTAAAATCTTTACTCGGTATTACAATATTATAAGTTCCATCAGTAGAACCACATTTACAACTTTTAAGTTTTGTTTTTTTATTACAACAACAATTTCCCATAATATTCTTTTTTAATCAATTCTTTGTATAAACAAATTACACGATCCAATAACAGTTCCCTGACCAACCCCAGCTGCAATACCAACTACATTTACAACATCAGCAATAACTAAAGGTTTACAAGTTTCAAAATGACAAATTTGATAATCACCACCAGTAGCTGTATTTTCTTTAGTATGTAAGTAAGGAAAACCAACTGGTAATCCATTTACATAAACTTGATATGTTACATTATCATTAGGATTTAATCTTGCCCCCAAAGTTACAGAAATATTATATGTTCCTGTAGCAGTTACATTAAATGTTAATGAAGGCAAATTATTAGACGCACTATATGGACCAGGAACAACTGTATAATCAATTTGAGCTTCTATACAAGCAGCACTTGTTCCAGCAGTAGATGTAATTATAATTTCTTCTGGATTACTTACATTATCTAATGTAATTCCATCTCCAGCAATAAGAGTTTTAAACTCTAAATCACTTGCTAATTTTTGATAAAAAACACCAATACCACCACCTACATTTGAAGCAGTTATATCTCCAGCACCTGATAATGTGCATAACTGTGTTAATATAATGTTAAAAACCTCACACATTGTCATACAAGGCTTTATAGTTAAAGCTGGCAATCCAGCACACTGAAATTCTTCACAGTCATATATAATATCACTTATAAAGATTTTATTTTCATTATCACAACAATTACTCATATCTAACAATTTTTAATTTTATCAAATCCACATTTTAATGATTGAATACACTTACAATCTAATGGAAAGTTTTCTAATACCCATAATATATTTAAAAGCCTATGCATATCATTATAAAGTCGTGTAGTTTTTCTACCAACTATTTCATTACTATTAATTTGACAAGAAATTAATCCTAATTTGCATTTAACTTTTTCTATTAAATTCTTCTTTAACGTAGCACAGCAATCAATAGTTATAGTATATGAATAAGTTTTTTGTATTGTTTCTACAAAAACTAATACAGGCTCTCTTCCAATATCAACATTTTCATAAACATCTACACTTATTGTTACATTTACTCTATAACACCCATCTCCCCTTGAAGCTGTAATTGCAGTTTGTGAATTTTGTGAAAAAGTATTTAACCCTAATACATTTGTCCATTCTGTATCACAACAACCTTTAAAATCAATACTATATTGATTAATATCATTTGGCAACAACCAAAACTCTTGCATTCCAATCGTTAAAACACTATAAGGACAATTTAAACTTTCATTTCCACAATAGTTAGATTTATCTATCATGTAAAATGTATCACAGCTATCTGATGGTTTTAACCAAAAACAAGGTTCACAATAAAAACCAGAACGAGATTCAGGAGTAAATGATGTTTTTGTGGCGTTATCACACCAAATTTGATCAACCGTAATGACAAATGGCATTGACGCTTTAAAAGCATTTAAAAAAGTCAGATTATTATTTATGTCATTTATTAAACTCATTAGTCACAATCAAGGCAAAAGTTTCTACATTGTTTACTAACGGACTCAATTGTTTCTTGAGCACATTCATATAAACATTCATCAAATTGATTTTTGGCTGCATCTAACTTTGACCTTAACATAACTATACGAGGATCTGCTTCATCACAATCTTTGCAATCGTCTAACAAAGCTTTAATCAACGTCTTTAAACATTTTTTAGCATTACAGTCTATAAAGAATTTTTTAGTTTTTCTTGTTATTTCTATTCCATTAACATCATATACAACATATGTTAATGTATATACTCCATCTAACCAAGATGGAAAACTTTCTACAGTACATGGGTCTGGAACTACATCATCTAAATTAACAGTAAAACACGCATCTCCATTTCTACCACCACTTGTTTCATCACCAACTAACCAAGATGTTGTCATAGTACCATCAGCACTACTAAAACAGGCAAAGCGTTAAAACCTATACCATTTTGTAAATTACAAATAACAACAGTAGTTCCTGTTATATCGTTTTGATCTTTGTAAGCCCACCATCCAGTTCCAGCTGAAAGTGAATTAATACTTTGTACTAATTGTGAAGCGGTATTTGATAAATCAGTATTAAAAAATGTAGTTCCTATATAAGTGCTATTTATAGCAACACCTATATTTCCACCTACACCACCAGTAATTTGTAACGAATAACACGCTTGCAATCCTTGTAACCAACCAGGGTTAACATTATTATAAACTGCTCCACTTGGTAATACCCAATTAAATGAAGTAGAATATATATCTGAAATGTTTGGATTATTTAAAGCTCCGTAACCATCACAACAAAGTGCTGGATCATCAGGATTAACAACACAAGTAGTATCACAAAACTGTAATTCATCACAACAATCAGTAATACTTAAATCAAAATCCAGTTCTAAAGCCATGACTTAACAAATTTAATTTTTTTATTCTTCATCTCCAATAAAATATTCATAAGATTTTTCGGGCCACTTAACTAATTTATTAGGCATTCCCATCATTTTAGTTCCAACATCAAGCATTTGCCACACTCCATTATCTATTGTGTAATTCCACTCACCTGTTCTTTTATCTGTTTTTCCTATTCTAACAATTTTAGTAGTAGCTTCTAATCCATCATTTAAAACTTGTTCTAAAGGATTATCAATTTCACTTCTCCATGGAGCATCATCTATTCTTGAAGTAATAAATCTTGAAACTTCACCACCAAAATAAAAGTTACCAAATGCATTATTTACAAGTTGATATTTTGTCCAATTGCCTATATCATCAACAACTCTTCCATCTTTATCTTCATCATCAAAATCAAACCCCATTGCTAATGCATTTGCCATAGATATAGCTAAACCATTTAAAACAGCTAAATTAAATATTCTTTTCCATAATTTAATTTTATTCTCTTTAGTAGGATTCATCATAGCATCATAAAAACCATCTATCATTAATGCTCCTAACTTACTTCTTGCAGAACCAAACATAGAAAATGTTCTTGCAAAAGGATTTTTCATAGAACTTAAATTTGTTCTATTCATTAAATCAAAAGTAGGCTGTGTAGCATTAACTATATTTTCTGTTCGTTGTGCTACATGTTCCATAAACTCATTACTACCTTCTTTTAAATTTGGATGCATTTCTTTTGCTTCTTCTTGAACAGCACTCCATATTGACATTACAGTAGCAGCGTCAAATATTTTAATACCTTCCATTAACCTTGCTCGAGAAACTTTATAATTATCACCATTTTTATTTTTTAAACCTGGTATTGTAATTTCATCTTTACCAAACTTTTTTTCAAACATGGCTTCACCCATTTCTTTAGAAACAGCACCATCAAATCTTGCAGTTAATTTTGGAGACCATTTTATAATTTCTTGATAAGCTGGGTTTTTTTCATCCATTTGCCATTCAACAGGCAATATAGTTTTACCACCTTTAACTCCAGGAACACTTAATGAATCCCAAATTTGTTTAGGAGAAATACCTGCTATACCACCAGCTCCCCAACCAGCTTTAGCTAAATATTTTGCATTTATCATTTCTCTTGCAGCCATATATGAAATAGGCTGTTTCATCATAACTGGTATATTCCAAGACAATACTGCAACAGCAAAATTACTCATACCTTTATTTAAAGTATTAGAAAGTCTTGTTTCACCTTCAGAAGTAGATAAAAAAGTAGGATCATTTAATTGTACTAATTTTCCTTCTGCTTGATCTAATAGTTTATTTATAGTTTCATATTCTTTACCACCACCATCATATTCATCTTTTAACATTTTAATAATTTTCCTATTATTTTCTATAGGAATAGCATATGCAGAATATGAAGATGCATTTTGTGAATGGTAAGCTAAAACTTTATTTACATCAGAAATATAAAAAGGTTTACCTGAACCTACTCTATCTCTAATTGATTTAAAGCTTTCAATATTATTTCTTTGTGTTTTCATGTCATATGCTCCTAAATAAGTAGTTACAGGAAAGTAATTCTCATATTTAGGTAAATAAAAACCATTTTGTTGTTTAAAAGTTTCTGACAATGGAACAAATAAATTATCTAAAGATTTATTTACATTTTTTACTACTTGCATTAAATCTGGATTAGATTCAACGTGCTTTTCTATTGCTTGTAAAGTTCCTTCACTAAAATTATATCTTGTCTTAGCCATTCCAGGTCTACCTTCAATTTTATCTAATTGAAAACCATGCTTTATTAATGTTAATCGTGGGCTATCAGAATCTGGAAAAATAGATTGATCTCCTTTTTGTTGTGCTGTTAGATATAAAGAAAGTATTTCACCATCTGTAAGCTTTACTTTTGTTTGTTTATCATTAACAACAAGGTTTAATTCTAAACCTTTATATCTACTTATATCTAAATTAGAATCAGAAAATGCAGAATATTTACCCAAGCGGTTTTTAACTTCCTGTTTTAAAGCTAAATCTTTATCAAACTGTTGTAGTATTCTTAATTTATTAGTATCAGCATTATCTAACCCCCTATAAAACATATCCATAAATACTGAATCTTCACCAGCTAAATATTTAGCAGTTAAATACGGAGTTATAAAATAATCAGTTATTTGTTTATTAGACCATTTTACAAATTTTCTTAGGTATGGATTTTTAAATTTCTTATCTAATAAATCTGCTCTTTTTTGATTTAAAGATTCTATGTTTTTTGTAATTTCTTCAGCTAAAGTTACTTTGCTTATTATTTTATTATTATCAGCAATTACACCATTTTTAACTTTTTCTAAATAATTTAATTTTTGCATTGATCTTACTAAAAGCCAATAATCTTTAGAAATTTTAGTTAAGTTATTTATTGCTGGTTGAGGTTTGTTACCTTGTAGAATATCTAATAATTCTTTTACATGCTCTTGATCAAATAATCGTTTTTGTAATTCTCTTATTTGTTGAATTGATATACCAGCTCTATTAGCATATTTACCATTAGCATCTCTATCTGTTGCTTGAACAGCTTGCATTATATACTTAAAAACAAGAGCAGCTCTATCAGGATTAACTTCTCCCTCTACTTTATCTACAATTTGTCCTATATCAAAATCAAATTCTGATTTTAAATTTCCAAAAACATTATACCCAGCCATTGTTTGCATTATATAATCAACAGCTCTATCTGTATCAATAGTTTTTAAAACAACTGAATTTTCATCAAACTTTCCTTTACTATCAAAAGCTCCTTTAATTCTTTTTAATGGTTCTTTTTTAGTATTATAACTTATAATATTATTACCCTCAGAAATTTGTCCTGACATCATTTCTCCTTTATAGAAATTATCAGAAATAATATCTGCTACATCTTTAGATCCAAAAAAGTTTCTAATTACATCCCATATTCTTTCTATTAAAGGCAATTGATTTTTAGACAATGTTCGATTAACAAAATCTTGACCCATTTTAATAGCTAATCCTTCTGAGCCATAAGCTATAATTGCTTTTCTTACTAAAGGATGATTTTTAAACATCTCAATATATTCATGAGCATATTCGTGAGGTGGAGTTTCTAACATAGAATCATTAGCCCAAGCTACAGCACCAACAAAAGCATTTCTATTATGCATACCATCTTGACCAGGTGGTATTTTTATCCATTTTCCATCTTTAATTAAACCATCTAAACTAACCTGTACATCAGGCATTTGAGTATTTAATTTATTAATAATTTCTTGTGCTATTTTAGGAGCTTCATTTAATTTAGTTTGAGTAGAAACTTGATTAAATTTAGTACCAGTCAATCCTTCATTAATTGGATTAACATATCCATTTAATTTAGGTATATCATAATTATTTCTAACATAAGCCTCAATAGCTGCTTTTTCTCCTACAGCATCAACTAATGCTATCCAATCTGGGTTTGATTTATTTGGACACGTCATTTAACATTCTATTTTAATTTTATTAGCATTCTCTTGTACTTCTCTATTGCTTAAATCAAAGCTGTTTTTATCTTTAATTAATACAGTATAACCTTTTTCTTTCATTCCACCAAGACCTTTTAAATTTTGAAAAATATTACTTTCAGGTATTCTTCTATATACATCATTATTAATATTAACAAAATCTGATTTTGTATTTACAGTAACTCCTTCAGAATGTGCATAATATGTGCCATAAGCTAAATCTGAATCATTTGAAATTTGTCTATCAGTAGGTACAGCTAATGGTAATTTTTCTTTCATCATAATAGCTGTATTTGCTTTTAACATTTCAATATTTTTTGGATTAACAAAGAAATTAGTTGCACTTTGAGTATCAATAGCATTATTTTTAAAATTGCGAGAATTTTTTAATACTGCAATAGACATACCTGTTGGAAACATTTTAGATATACTTCCCATTTTAGAAGCCATACCAAATCTTAACATTGCATAAGCTCTAATTTCTTGTTGTAAAGTTAAACCTACTCCACCTTCAATATTAGCTAAATTATTATATGCATCTTGAATTACTTTTAATCCAGAAACAGAAATATCATTAATTAATTTAACTGGAACAATATGTTTAGTTCCATCTTTAGTTTCTTGAATTGTTAAATGTTTAATAAACGCATTATTACTTAATTGATTTCCTATAGCGGCATATTCTTGATTTTTAACAACTGCTTCTCCAATTATACGTTCAATTTGATTTTCAGAAGTTATTAATCTATTTAATTCATTAGTAAAAACTTCTGGAGTTTGAACACTCATTTCTTTTGCTGATTTCAATTGATTCATAACTTGATTAAAAGCTTGATCACTAACACCATAAGGTTTTGAAATAAACAAATTACTTTCATTAGTATTGTTTAATGAATTTATAATTGTTTCAAATTTGTTAACAGTATCTTGTATAAATACAGGAGCTGAATCAATTTGATTGTTAAATTCTTTTTGTGCTCTCCATAAATACATAGTATCTTTTATAGATTCAAAAGTTTCTTTATGTTTATAAATAGCTGAATTTTTTCCAAAAATTTGAGTAGCTAATTGCATACCAAGATCATAGAATTGATTATCATTTATATAAAATCTTGCACCATAGAAACTATTCAATTTTACAAGCATTTTAGAGTAATGTTTAATCAATGGTCTTTTTGCTAAATTATCAGTAGTAAAAGAAAAACCATCACTTCTTAAATCTGCCATTACTTCTAATGATTTTTTTGTATCAAAACCATTGTTAGGTAGTTTATTATCTAATTGTAATACTGGTATTAGTCTTTGTAATTCTGAAGCTAATTCTTGAATTTCTGCAAACTTTTTGATAATTGCTAAATTATCTGAAGATTCTAAATCAGATTCTGTAGCAAAAGAATATTTAGCAACATTTGCTTCTATTTCTTCTACTTTATAATATGTATCTCCAGTTTTAAATATACCAGGAACAACTTGATCTTTTTGTATTACTTGACCACCGTTCTCTATAATTGCTTTTATTTCAGCTTTAGACTTACTTCCTTTTTTAGCGTCAAATTCGTTTAATTTTGCTTTTAAGAATTTATTAATACTAAAAGAAGATTTATCTATATAATTTGTTTTAGCATTATCAATTTCATTTACTAAATCAGCAATAGGTTTTGAATTTAAAAAAGGAATAATTTCTTCAAAAGAAACATCCATTAAAGATAATGCTGTTGCAACACCTATAGTATATTCATTAACTCCTGTTGAAATGTGAACTGGATCATTACCCATATCAAGAGCTGCTTGTAAAAATACTGCTACATCACTTAATGCATTGTTAGTAAATTTTTGTCTTTTTATATCAACTAAATTTCCATTTTCAAAACCAAAAGAAATAGGTTTTTTTAATTGTTCTTGTGACTGTGAAAGCATTGATAACATTTTAGAAGCTACAGCCCATATACCTATAGCATCTGCTCCAAAAGACATGTTATTTGCTAACTTAGCAAAATCCTCATTACTGTTTAATTGAAAAACATCTTCATTGTATAAATCAAATTCTTTTAAAAGTTCTTTTATTCTATTTAAAGATAAATCTCCTTTTACTGCAGCTTCTTTTTGAGCTTTAGAATTTGCTTTTTCATAAACCTGGTTAAAAGCTTTTGTTTTATTACTTTCTAAAAGTTCACTTTCTTTATTTAAATCAGCTCTATATACAAAGACTTTATCTCCATCATTATCTGCATCTGCTGCTTCCATATATGATTTAGGAACAATAGCTGTATTTGAATGTCCATCAACAAAAAACTTAACTTGTCCAGCAAAACTTGATACAGCTCCTGAAGCGGGAACACGAACAACAACATTTCTAAATAATTCTGGTTTTTCTTTTAATAATTCTTCAGCTCTTCCTTTAGCACTTTCATCAGATTCCCCTGGTCTTTTTTGTATAAATAACGACCATGGAACACCAATTTCCATTGGCTCTAAACCATTTTCTTTATAACCTTTAAGTTTATCTGTAAAATCTGGAAGCATATGTGCATACATACCAGACATATTAGTTCTTATACCCTGTTTTGTTAACCTACTTGATATAAATTGCTCAACCATAGGTTTTAAATTTGGATGATCAAAAGAATCTAATAATACACTAACTTGTTTACTTGTTTTAATTGTTGTTGCAAATTCGCCTAAATCTTTTCCTTTATATCTATTTATAACATTATTAGTCATGGCTTCATTAAACATCTCTTCAGACATTTCATGTTTATTTAATATATCTTGCCACTCTTGTTTAGTTATTAAATTATCAGCAAATTTGTTAGCAGATTCATTTATAGAACCTAAATTAGCTACTTGAGATTGAGAATAATTATAATTTCCAATTCTATAAGTAGTTTCAAAAGTTCCACTATTTAATCGTTTCATTTCAGAAAGAATTTCAATAATTTCTGACTTTGTATTTTCTTCTGAATCTTTAGTTAATTCATTTAATAATCTATTAACTTTTTCTAACTTACTAAATGTTTGATTTTGTTTTAATGAATCATCTAATACAGATACTAATGCATTTTCAAAATTTTCAATTTCTTTAATTGATACATCATGATTTAATAAAATTTTAGCTAATTGTGTAGACATTATTACATTTTGATTAGCTAATGGAACTTTTGATAAATCTTTGTTAAGATTAAATGCTACTCTGTAATTTTTAAATTCTTTGAGAGTATTTCTATTTTTTTGTTTTGCTGGATCTGCAAGAAATTCATTAATTGGAATTTTATCATATTGAGACAAATCTCCTTTAACTACATCTGCGTCAATTATTTTAACATACGCATTATCACCTAAAGCTTTTTCTAATTCCAAAATTGCATTTCCAATTGCATTATAACCTTCAGTTAGATTATTAGAATCAGTAAATTGAGTTAATGAATTATCATCTATTTCACCAGTAACATTTAAAGTTGACATTTTATAAAAATCAAGACCACCATCATTACTAATTTGATAAAGCATATCTTTCATATTTACACCAACTACATCAGTACTACCACTTTGTTTTGAAATATGGTTTGCTAAATGTGAACCGTTAAATGAAAAAGAATCAGACATAATTCTTCCATCTGCTCCTGAAGTATCTAAAACAAATACATGAACTGGTTTATCTATTTGAATAAGCTTACCGCCTGAATTTAAACCAGCCATACGTTTCATTACATCAGCAACAGATTTTCTATCTATAGCTGGACCGGCATAAATATCAGTTAAATAAGACCTATTTAATGATTCAGTGTAAATATAATTTGTTATTAAGTCATTTACTTTATCCTTATTTATTTTACCATCAACTATTACAGAAGGATTTTGTTGAGCAAGAGCTTCTAATGTTCCAGAGGTTTCTAATAATTTATATAGATTATCTACTCTTTTTTGCACTCGAGTTTGTGACAAGTCTATATATACTTCAACTTTACCATCAAATATAACAGCTTGATTTAAAGAAAGTTTATTAAATTGATTTACTAAAGATTTTGGCGAAACACCTTTATCTCTTATTTTTCTATTTAACAAAGCTTCATCTAATTTTGCTCTTATTTTATATTCGTTAATTAATTGTTCTTGACTATACTTAGGTACTTTAAAATATGTTAAATGTCCTCTATCTCCAGTAACACCTATTGATTGTGCGTATGATTTTTGATTAGATTTATTTTGAGAATAATAAAAAAAGTTATTTAAAACAATATCATTTATTGTAGCATTATTGTGTTCTATAGCCCCACTAAAACCAGTGTTTTCAAATGCGTCATGTATAAACCATTCTGGAATTTCTTTTGACTTAGCCCACTCTTTTAAAACTGGATTAGCTTTATATAATGTAGAGTTTAATAATTCATTTCTAAATTTATTATCATAAGCAAACATTTTACCAAATTGATTAACCCAATAACCTAATTTAGTTGCAGTTACATTATTTCCAGCTTGATTAACAAAATTTGATGAAATTGAATCTCCCTTTTTAGCAATTGCTAAATTTCTTAAAACACCTGAAAATTCTTTTTTATCAAATTTGTTTTGTGTTTTTATATCATTTAATAATTTACTAAAAGAACCAGGAGTAAATGTTCCATCTCTTTTTGAACTTGCTGCAAATAAATATGATAACCTTTGAACTTTTTTCTCTACAGTTGGAGCAGTTTTAATTTGTTTATTTAAAAATTGTTTAAATTCTTCATTAGTAAAATTATCTCCAACTAATTCTTCAACAAACATTTTAGCATTTTGAAAAAATGCATTATTTACATCTTGATCAACAACAAATCTTTTAATTGCAAATCCTTTTTTAATGTCTTTTAATTGACTACTTAATAATCTTAATTGATTTAGGTTAGCATTTTTATAATTTACAGCATATCTATTAAATAAATCATCTACAGTTCTATCTTTATTTACTCTTTTCCATAAAACTTGTGTAACTTTTTGACCATCAACTACATTATGTGTTTTAATTAAAGACCTATATTCTATTGTAGTTAATGAAGCTAATTCAGAAAGAATACCATTTTTTGCATCAGTAGGAAAAGCATTTAAAATTAGATTAATCTTTTTAGCTATATCATTTCCTTTAGTTTCATCTTCTTGAAGATTTTTTTCAAAAGACTTTATATCAATAGATTTATCAGCTATTCTTGCAATATTTTGATAAACTTCATTTGAATCATATAAATAACCATCATTATCAACAATTGCAGTTACAATAGCTCTAACTGATTCTGAAATATCTTTATTACCTTTTAATTCAGTCTTTACTAATTCTTCAAGATCTGTTATTGTTGGTAATGATTTTTTAGATAATTGATTAGTAGTAGTTTCAATTAATTTCCATAATTGATTATTCTCAACTTTTAATGCATAATACAATTTTTGAGCTCTAATCTCTTTATCTGTTTCTTCTTTAATTTGAGTAACTGTTTGAGAAGATAATGTTTCATTTATAGAATTAGGTCTTGTTATAAAAGAATCTGTAATAACCTGAAGTCCAAGATTATTATAAACTAAATATTTTAAATTATTTTTAGTCGTAGGGTCTAAATATTCTTCTGGATTTAATCTATAATTTAATCTCGCTAAAGAAATAGCAGTTTGAACCTCTTGTACTGTTTGCATATGTAATGCTGAACGCTGTTCTTTAAATTCACTAAACAAACCTAAATCAGCATTATAAGGAGCTTTTTCATAAGCTAACATATCAGCAAGCATTTCAACTGATTGTTTTCCTTTTTTAAGTCCTATTGCTCTTTTAGCAACATTCCAAAACCTTTTTAACCAAGAAACAAATTTTTGTAAATTAGTTCCCTCTAATTTAGTTTTTAATTTTTCTAATGAATTATCAGCTATAGCTTCCATTAAAGCTTCTTCAGCTTGTTCTGCTACACTTTTATCAGAATATAATACTTGAGCATTTTTAAAGTAATCTGTGCCTTTAATAAACTGCATACCAGCTTTAATTAAAGGATGATTATCTCCTAATATTTCTTTTATAATATGAGCTCCTTCATGTAATAATGTATTTTGAAAAGCTTCATCAGTATTGATTGTAACACCTAATTCATTTATATAAGCTACAGTAACTGGACCATTTTTCCACAACGCATTATTAAGTTGTTGAACTGGTATATTTGGAAATAATTTTTGAAAATGATTTAATATTTTAGCATATAACTCAGGATTGTTTTTTATTTTATTTGCTTCAAGTTTTTCTTTTTGTACATCTCTTTCTAAATCAGTCCTTTGTTCTTTTTTGTTTTCTGTTTGATTGTCTAATTTAGCTTTATCCTCTTTAGACATAGGAACATAACCAAATGGCATATCATCTTGATCTATATCTTCATCTGTAAATTCAGTTTCTTTTTTTTCTTTTTGAATTTCTTTTAATCTTTTACGCAATCCATCTCTTTCTTTGCCCGTTAATCCTACTTTTTTTAATTTATTTGTTATAGAATTTTCTTCATTTAAAAGTTTATTATATTCTACATCTTTTTTAGATTTTTCTCTTTCTTGTAAAGAAGTTTCTTCTTTAGTGTCTGTAGGTGCTTTATCTTCAGTTTTTGTAGAATCTACTTTTTCAGTAGTTTTAGATTCTACTTTAGAATCAGTTTTACTTTGTGAAGACTTTTCTAATACAGGTAGTTTTATTTTTATTTTAACTTTACCTGGACCTCCTTTAATGGTAGATGTTTCAATTCCTGGATATATCTCTTGAAGCTCATTAATAATATTATCAGCTTCAGATTTACTAACTACAACATCTTTGTAGTCTATAGACTCCCCAGTTATACCTTCTTTTGTAGCTTGATTTAACGCTACCTCATTAGTTACTATATTACCATTTTCATCAACAACTTCTTTATATCCTTTTTGTTTAGCTTTATTCCAAACTCTTAAACCATCTTTAGAAACACTTTTAGTTTCTAACCATTGATGTCTTTTAGGTAATTGTTTTTGAGCATTTTCTATCATTTTACCAAACCCTTTACCATCTACAACTTGCATTTTAGAGGTAAATTTATTTGTTGGTTTGCCATCTTCATAAACTCTATAAAACCCTACATAATTTTGGTTTGTACCTGTACTACTAATAACTATATCTACATCACCATTTTCATTTACATAAACACCTGTAGTTACATTTCCATCATTAATTATATTATCTAATTTAGGTTTTCCTGGTATTCCAGGAGCTTCTTGAGTATCTTCAAAAAGTTTTTTATCTCTTTTAGCAATTCTTTCAGCTTTAGATTCTTCCTTTACTTTTTTATCTTTTTTCTCTAATTTTTGAACCGCTTCTTCTATTTCTTCTTTAGAAGATTTTTTTATTGCATCTGCTATTTTATTAACTTCTTTATCCTCTCTAATTTCTTTAGCTCTACTTTCAATTTCTTCTTGATTATCTCTATAAAATTTACCATCTATTTCTTCATTTTCAAAAACTGGTGTAGTACCTTCTTTTCTTTCAGAAGCAGCAACAGCTGCTTTTTCAATTTTTAAAGATTTTTCTAATTGTTTTAATTTTAAATTAGCATCAGTAGAAGTTATATCTCCCGCTTTAGGTGGTCCAACTATAGAAACAATTTTTTTTTGATCTTCAATTTCTTGTTCTAATTCTTTAACTCTATTTTCTTGTTTTGGAGTTTTTGATTCTTCAGTTTCTTTTGTTTTTGGTTGTACATATTTTAATGAACCCTCTTTACGTTTACTACCAATTTCTTCACCAATAGACCAATTTTTTTCAAGCTCTGTTAAATCAGCTAAAGACATTCCATATTCATTTTCTATTTTATCTGCAAATGCATCACGAACAGTACTATCTTTTTCAGCTGCAGTATTCATTTTATCTCTCTCTGCAATAATTTTTTCAAAATCTGTAATTGCTTTTTTAGTAGCTTTTTTATTATTAGGTAATTCTACATATTCTAATGTAGATTCTTTTTTATTTAATTTTTCAGCATCTAAATTATCTAATTGTTCATTAACAGAAACACCATCATTATCTAATTGTGACTGTTTAATTTTTTCCATTTCAGCTTCAACTGTTTGTCTCCATTTAGTAACAGTCGGGGATTCATTTTTTCTAATTTCTTTAACTAATTGCTCTTCATTAATTTGACCTTTTTGTATTTGTTTAAATAACTTCTGATAATTATTTAATTTAGTTTCAAATTTATTTAAGTCTTTAGTTAATGGCTTTTTATCCTGAATAAGAACTTGCATTTCATTATTCATGGCTTGTGTAAGCATAGTAGCTTTTTGCTCATTAATTCTATAAGCGTTAGCTATTAAGTAATTTGTTTTAGGATCAGTTTTAAATTCTTTACCAAATTTTTCTTGAAACCCTTGTTGTATTTGATTTAATTGAAATAATTGAAAATTAGCAGTACTTGAATCTATATTAAGACCTTTTATAGATTGAGAAAATCTTGTCATATCTTTAATAGCTTGAATTACTTCTGGAGCGTTTTCTACCTTTCCATTAGCACCCATTCTATTAACTTGATTTATAATTCTTTTAATTTTACCAGGTTTGTTATTATCTATTGCGTCTTTAACATATGCAAATGTTGTATTTCCTTCAACCCCTCTAATTGCAGAACCTCCACCACTTACCATACCACCAACAATACCACCCACTAAAGCACCTACCATTGCTTTTTCTAAAGTTTTATCCCAATCTACACCAAATTTTCCTTTACCTTTTGACTTACCTTCTCCAGCAAACCATGTATCATAAGCAAACTTTCCAAAATCTTCAATATATTGTTGAGTAAATTCTTGTGTTGCTTCAATAGTAGCTCCTTTATATGCACCTGCTCCTACACTTTTCATTTTTTGACCAAATGATTTAGCATATTTTGGAGCTAATTTTTTAAAATTTGACATTGTTAATCCAGAGCCACCCTTAGAAAAAGCTTTACCCATAGCTTTAAATTCTCCAGCTAAAGCAGATTTACTCATTCCTCTTAAAGTTTGTCCACTTATAGTAGCACCTAACATTTCTAATGCAGCACCTTCAGATAAAGAAACTATTGAAGCTGTAGGTATTGCAACTCTTGCTGCATCTCCTGGATTTAAACCATTTCTAATTCCTTCTTGATATAAATCTTTTTGCATTTGCACAGTACCAGTTAAAAAACTTCCAAGTCTTTGTGCTCTTTGTACTTTATTAATAGCAGAACCGGCTTTTACCAATGAACCAACACCTTTACTTCCTAAAAATATATCTGCTACAAACCCTAATCCATCTCCAATAGCATATGCTAAATTGCTTGAATTAATTTCAGATGTCATAGGAATTAAAGATCTATCACTTTGCTGAATACTCATAGCTTCACCCATCTCATTTGCTCCTTGAATCCAACTATCCCAAAAACCATCTACTTCTCCACCAGTAATAGCAGCACCAACAATAGCTGGAGCTTGCGCTAAACCACTAACCATTCCAGCAACACCTCTATTCCAAAGTCCAGCAGCCATATCAGTTATAGCCCATCTTTCAAATTCATATGATTCTGCTTCAAATGGATCGTAAAAATCAGGCACTTCTCTTGCGTCAGCTGAGTTCCAATCTCTATATAAATTAGCATAATCATATTCTTGTAAATCTAATCTTCCAACATCAAACCCCATTGAAGTCATTTGTTGTTCCATTTCAGACCTACCAGAAAGAAACTCTCTATCAAGATTTATTTTACCATCAGCATCTATTAAAGCTGGAGTTCTATCTCTAAAATCTTCAGTAAATCCTTGTGCCCCTTGATTTGGATTGCCACCTGATGTTTGTAACGGTTTTTTTACGTATTCTCCCATTATTGATCGTAATTTTCTAAACTATAATTTGTTTGTCCAGCCGGTGTACTTTCAGTATAAAATGTTC
>Ga0233412_10000813_pt1 | contig 17435 bp, 12 predicted proteins | sample Na_anoxic_4_MG_FD_180667 | JGI IMG/M metagenome (GOLD analysis project Ga0233412, IMG submission 180667) | Seawater microbial communities from Saanich Inlet, British Columbia, Canada - Na_anoxic_4_MG | ecosystem: Environmental > Aquatic > Marine > Inlet | place: Canada: British Columbia...
GTGCGTTCCTCGACCTTGTCTCCGGTACACACCTTGCGTTAAATCCTACGATCCTTCTTTGTTGTTCATCCCACGAAGCCGTTCCTCGGACTTCGTCCTGCGGTACGGCTTATTCGTGACCCTTTCCGGCAACCATGTACTGCAGTATGCGTTCATCCAGTCCGGGTTTTACGCTACAGATCATTTTGCCGAACATATTATTATCCATGCTGTCGGTTGTCAGTTTTTCATGGCCGATCAGCGCCCATGTAGATTCCACGAGATTGGAGAATGCTTCATTTCTCATTGCTTTGCAGATGAATCCCTGCCTCGGCGAGTTTATGTCCTCGCCGCTGATCTGGAATAGCTGATGCTTGATGCACAAGTCTTTCACTTTGTTAAGTTGCTCTATAGTATTCCTTGACGGCATGTATGTTACTGCATTGAAACCTAGTTCAGAAATGACTTTAAATAACTCATCAATATAGTCATCCTCAAATTTCTGCGGTTTTTTATCTCCCGTTATTGAGTCACCCACATCACCAAGATAAGCATATGCGGATATGCACCCGTTTGCAGCTGCTACTTCAAGCGCTTCCCTGACGTCAGGACACTCATCTGTTGCCGGCATGTAAAACATATCAATCATATCGCTTTTAATTGCGCTGAGCAGGTCATACTCGTAAACAGGGTTTCCTTCATCGAGGAGGAAAGCTTCACTTTTTACCCTGAGCGGAAGTTTCATAGTATTTTTATAGAAATCAACAAGCTTCTCTCCCTTGCCGAATCTTTCTGTCATCTTGAATGCCAGTGCATAGGATATATGTCTTTCAGTAATGCTTCCTCCGTCATGCCACATTGAGAGAGGTGCAACATCATTTTTGAAATCCATGCTGATATCATAAGGTTTTAAAATTTGGTTAAGTTTATCAACCATATCAGCATTACGCCTGTTCCTGGCCCTTGCATAAGGACGAATCCATGACTGGACCTCCTCAATTCTTGTATGTGGAATGCCATGCATCGCCATATAAACAACTGACTTTTGGTCAGGATTGTTTACCTTCCTGCCTGCCAGCGGCGTGTTGTCCATGTTCACACGGATTTCCAGACCTCCTGTTGTTGCCATGCCTATGATTCTTCCTGCCCGTGCAAACTCAAGGCATCCCGCCACTGTGTCGTGATCCATAATACCGGCTGTCCCAAGTCCGTTTATATATGCCATCCAGAGAGCTTTAGTAGGTGTATACGGTGAAAATGAATAAGACGTGTGAATATGATTGTTAACATCATTAGATTCTGCTGGTTTTCTTATTTCTCCATTGTCGATTCCCTCTTTGAGTTTTGACAAGCTGTCAAGTCTCTGTTCTATCGACGGATTGTTTAGGTTTTCAATGTGCCTTAGATAATAATCATTCAAAATATCTCCAACCTTTCCGGGTGAAATTTATTCACCAGAATTACTAGGTTATTATAACCTACCTCGATAAAATTAGCACAATAAATTGTGTATTTTCACCTAAAACCTTCAGATAAATCCCTATCTTTGAACCCATAAGCAACACATAGTTAATCCTTCAAACTAAAATGGATAATATTGTGGTAAACAGCACTTCACCCCAAGAATAAAACAGATAAAGCACCCTCGAATTAATATTTTTTTAACATCACTCGCTAATCTACAGTTCCCTTATGTGATATTATATAAATAGGTAATTGGCATTGGCAGGTGGCTATGAACTTCATTAACGACATGGATCTATACTTATTCAGAAAAGGTGTTGCACGCAGGGCATACGAGTTTATGGGCTGCCATCCGTCAGATTCCGGATTTCGTTTTACTGTCTGGGCCCCGAATGCAAAATCCGTAGCGGTTATCGGTGATTTCAATGGGTGGGATTCATGTGTTCACGTAATGGACTTCATGGAAAGTCCGGGCCTATGGACACTGGACATCCCCAATGTTCAAGATGGAATGAAATATAAATATCATGTTGTCGACAAAGGCGGCAAAGGCGTAGACAAGCTTGATCCCTACGCTTTTTTTAATGAGCTCCCACCGTCGAATGCTTCTATTGTAAAAAGAAAGCCCAAATACGATTGGACTGATTCAGGCTGGATTAAAAACAGGACAAGTATTGACATATACCATTCCCCTGTTTCAATATACGAAGTGCATTCCTCATCTTTCAAGAAAAAGCCCGATGGCTCAATCCCGACCTGGGGCGAACTGGCTGAAGATCTAATTCCCTGGGTAAAAAATCTAGGTTTCACTCATATTGAATTAATGCCTGTCACTGAATATCCCCTTGATGCATCCTGGGGTTATCAAGTAACCGGATACTTCGCATCTACTTCCCGACATGGCGACCCCGAAGGCTTAATGTATTTTATCGACCGATGCCACAGCGAAGGCCTGGGTGTATTTCTGGACTGGGTACCCGCCCACTTCCCTAAAGACGAACATTCCCTAGCCCGTTTTGACGGCACCGCTTTATATGAACATCCTGATTCGAGGCTTGGCGAACAACCTCAGTGGGGAACGGCTGTATTTGACTTTAGCCGTCATGAAGTGTGTAATTTTCTTGTTTCCAGCGCAGTATTCTGGCTCGATGAATATCATTTTGACGGCCTTCGCGTAGATGCTGTCAGCAGCATGCTGTATAGGAGTTTCGGAAGGGAAAATACCGAGTGGCTGCCTAATGACCAAGGTGGTGATAAAAACACGGAAGGAGTTGAATTCATCCGTTTGCTGGCTCGTTCTGTAAAGGAAGAGGTTCCCGGAACTCTGTTTATGGCCGAGGAATCGACATCCTGGCCCGGTGTTACAAAATCAACAAAAGAAGGCGGACTTGGATTCTCATATAAATGGAATATGGGATGGATGAATGATATTCTAAACTATATAAAAACTCCTTTCGGCGAAAGGAAAAACCATTACGAAAAACTGACCTTCGCCCTTCATTACCAGTTCACCGAAAATTATATACTTCCCTTCTCCCATGACGAAATAATACACGGCAAGCTGACTTTACTTGATAAAATGCCCGGTTCCTATGAGCAGAAATTCTCAGGTCTGAGGGCTTTAATCGGATATATGTACGCCATGCCCGGGCTTAAGCTCTTGTTTATGGGAAATGAAATGGCTCCCTTTATGGAATGGCGCTATTATGAAGAGCTCGAATGGCACCTTTTAGAATACCCGGTTCACGATTCATTCCGTCTTTATCTTTCAGAACTTAATGAAATTTATAAAGCAAATGCTCCGTTTTGGGATGAAGACCATTCCTGGGATGGTTTCAAATGGGTTGTTGAGGATGATTCGGAAAAAGGTATAATCGCTTTTGAAAGAATTTCCAGAAAAGGAGAAAGAATACTTGCAGTAATAAACTTCATGCCATGGCATCATACGGATTATATGCTGACCGTCCATGAAAACGTATCAATTACTGAACTTTTCAACAGTGAATATGTTAAATTCAACGGCTGTGGAATAACAAATCCCGAGACAATTAGTTCCGATAACACCCCGACAGGCAGCCAATTTTACTCGATTAAAATAAATATCCCTCCATTATCAACTTTATATTTTAAAGTTAATCAATAGCGGGAACATAATAATAAAGCAGAAAGAAGTGATATCAATGAATAGTGACTATGAAAAGAGGACGGTCTGTGTCTATCCCCTGACGTCAAATATCAGGAAAAAGGAAACTGTTGCAATGCTTCTGGCAGGCGGCCAAGGCAGCCGACTTGGTGCATTGACTACCAAGATGGCCAAACCAGCTGTACCTTTCGGTGGAAAATACCGTATTATTGATTTTGCCCTTAGTAATTGTACCAATTCTGATATCGACACCATTGGAGTCCTTACTCAGTATCAGCCCCTGGAACTAAACTCATATATTGGAAGCGGTCAGCCATGGGACCTAGACCGTATTACAGGAGGAGTTTATGTTCTTCCTCCTTACATGAGTGCTAAGGCCGGAGAATGGTATAAGGGAACAGCCAATGCCATTTATCAGAATATTGCTTTTGTAGAGCAGTTTGAACCCGAATATGTAATTATACTATCAGGCGACCATATATATAAAATGGACTACAGTTCTATGATTGAATTCCATAAGAAGAAAAAGGCGGATGCCACAATTGCAGTCCAGGAAGTACCATGGGAAGAAGCAAGCAGATTCGGTCTGATGATTACTGATGATGAAAATAAAATCGTGGATTTCGAGGAAAAGCCGTCTGAACCGAGAAGCAACAAGGCTTCGATGGGTGTATATGTATTCAGCTGGGACGTTTTGAAAAAATACCTGATCGACGATGAAAGGAACCCCGATTCTTCCAATGACTTCGGTAAAAATATAATCCCTGCAATGCTAAAGTCAGGTAAAAGCATGTATGCTTACACTTTTAATGACTATTGGAAAGACGTCGGAACCGTTGAAAGCCTTTGGAAAGCAAATATGGACTTATTAAATGAAGATTCTTCGTTGAACCTATACGATGCGGACTGGCATATTTACAGCAGAAACCCTGTCATGCCTCCTCACTATGCAGCTAATGGAGCTGATATTTCAGAAAGTATGGTTACAGAAGGTTGCATCGTAGAAGGTAAAGTTGAAAACAGCATTTTATTCGCAGGAGTAGTAGTATCACAGGATGCTGATATCGATAATTCAGTGATTATGCCAAATACTATTATTGGAAACAATAGCAAAGTCAATTACTCAATAGTCAGCGAGAATGTCATTATCGGATGCGATGTTATATTCGAAGGCGGTTCGCCATCAAATATTTCTGTCATTGGACCCGAAGCTGTTATACCCGACGGTACTGTCATACCTGAAGGGTCAAGGCTGTCTGCAGAAGATGCAGAGAAATTATAGGGAGGTGCGCTAATATGAAAGACGTGTTTGGTTTAATAATATCAGGAAACGAGGATCAGGAACTCAGGGACCTTACACTTATAAGGTCAATAGCAGCCGTACCTATAGCCGGAAGATACAGGGTCATTGATTTTTATCTGTCAAACCTAGTCAACTCGGGCATACATAACGTCGGGGTCATCACCTACCGAAACTACCATTCCCTTATGGACCATATATCAGGCGGCGTAGAGTGGGATCTGAGCAGAAAAAGAGACGGGCTTTTCATCCTGCCTCCAATGAGCCAGCATACAACAGGAAACAGTTCCTACAGCGGCACCGCTGAAGCAATAAACGGAGTTAGAAACTATATAAGCAGGTGTGCACAGCATACATGCATCCTTCACACCAACTGCAATACCATTTATAACACATCATATTATGAAGCATATGAACAGCATCTTTCATCAGGTGCTGATGTAACTGTTATGTATAGTGATTCACGGCAAAAACTCCAGACGTCTTCAAGAATGGAAGTTATGATTAAGACTGATGAAAACGGCAAAGTCATCGACATGTTCAGGGGATATACATACAAGGATTCAAATCAAATCTCAATGGATATATTCTTTATTAATAAGGGCCTTCTGATGAGACTTGTCGACGATTGCATTATGAAAGGCTGCACAGACTTTATCCGGGATATCATTATACCAAATCTGGAAGTGCTTAACGTAAGGGCTTTCCATTATCTGGGACCAGCTTTTAAAATTGATACTTTAGAGGGCTTTTTCAAGACTAATATGGCTTTCCTGGACAATGATACACGGTATCAGCTTCTCGAAGGATCCGGACCCGTATACACAAAAGTTAAGGACGAGGTTCCTGCAAGGTACAGCAAGTCTTCCAAGGTTTCCAATTCACTTGTGACCGATGGATGTGTAGTGGAAGGTTCGGTTGAAAACAGCCTTCTGTTTCGCGGGGTTCAGGTCGCAAAGGGAGCCGTCCTGAAAAACTGTGTAATAATGCAGGAAAGCCAGATTCAGGCTAATGCAGTGCTTGAAAATGTTATTTTGGATAAGAAATGTACTATTCTAAGAGGTCGTCGCCTGATTGGAACCGAGTCATATCCCATGGTCGTTACCAAGGGGGCAACAATTTAGAGAGGAATCTATATGAGTAATGCGGTCAAAGAAAAAAAGCAAATTCTTTTTGCATTGTCGGAATGCGTCCCATTTATAAAAAGCGGGGGCCTTGCCGATGTAGGCGGTGCACTGCCGGTGGCTCTCAATAGAAAACGCAACCTTGATGTTTCCGTTATTATGCCGCAATATTCAGCAATACCCCATACATTACTGAAAAAGATTGAGCCTGTATGCAGTTTTGATGTTTATGTGGGATGGAGAAAGAAGTACTGCGGAATTAATAAGTTAAAATACCGCGGAGTCACATATTATTTTGTGGATAACAGGGATTACTTTTTCAATGATTACCTTTATGGATATGGGGATTATGAAGCAGAACGCTTTGCCTTCTTTAATATTGCGGTGCTGGAAGCATTACCCCATATCGGATTAAGCCCGGATATAATTCATTGCCACGACTGGCAGACCGGCATGATACCTGCGCTACTGAATATACGGTATGCTTATAGTTCACCCTGGGATAAAATAAAAACAGTATTCACCATCCATAATCTCAGGTATCAGGGTGTTTTTGACGCAAACCGTGCCCCTGACTATTTCGGCCTTGACAGGCATTTTGTAGACTCAGGGCTAATCGGCCACGAGAATGCTCTTAATTTCCTCAAGGCAGCCCTGACTTACTCAGACAGGATTACCACTGTCAGTCCTACTTACTCAAAGGAAATAATGGCTCCCTGGGGTGGTGAAAACCTTGATTATAAGCTGGCAGAAAGAGAAGCTGACGTTGTCGGAATACTCAACGGCATTGATGAGAAACTGAACAATCCTTCAAAGGATATCGATTTACCGGCAGAATTTTCATCTGAAGACTTAACGGGCAAAAAAATATGCAAGAAAGTCCTTCTGAAAGAGTCAGGCCTTCCGGAAGTCAAAAATACGCCGTTGATTGGAATGGTGGGGCGACTTACTTCACAAAAGGGGTTGGACCTTGTTGAGCATGTGCTTGAAGAAATTCTACAGGAGAACCTACAGTTGGTTGTTCTTGGCACAGGAGACAAAAAATATGCGAATATGTTTCTTGACTTTGAAGCTAAATACCCCGGCAAGCTTAAGGCATTCATAACTTTCGACTCCGCCCTTGCCAAAAGAATTTATGCCGGCAGCGATATATTCCTTATGCCTTCACTATTTGAGCCATGCGGACTGGCGCAGATGATATCGTTAAAATACGGTACCCTGCCTATTGTTAGGGAAACCGGGGGCCTTAAAGACACTGTATTCACTTATGATGAGAATACTGTTACAGGCAATGGATTTACATTCGCTGCATATAATGCTCACGACATGCTTTTTTCAATTAAACGCGCAGTTGATTTTTATAGAAATAAGAAAGAAATATGGCAAGGCATGCAGCGCCGAGGCATGAACACTGATTTCAGCTGGAAGATTTCAGCATCACACTATGCCGATATGTACTTAAGCCTGACTTAACGGTATTTTAACTACTAAGCTTGAGGAAATACGAGTGTTATTATATAATGTCTGAATGTAGACTTTAAAAATCGGAGAATATAAATTATATGGATATAGTTTGTTCATTAAGGGACAGGATTGAAATGGCATTGAAAAGCAAATATGCCGTAGATCCGGGAGAAGCAACAAAACAGCAAGTCTTTGACGCCACTGCACATACTATCAGGGATCATATGATGCCCTATTATATGAAATCAGTTGATGATCATCATGAAAAGAAAAATCTTTTTTACATGTGCATGGAGTTTCTGCTTGGAAGGACACTCAATAATGCTCTTATGAACATGCGTATATATGACGATTACAAAACTGCTCTTGAAGAAATGGGTTTTGATATTGAAGATATAATTGGCGAAGAGCCGGATCCAGGCCTTGGCAACGGCGGTCTCGGTCGCCTTGCTGCATGTTTCCTTGATTCGGTCGCATCCCTTGACCTTCCCGTGGTCGGCTGCGGACTAAGATATCAGAATGGTCTGTTCAAACAGGTAATAGAAGAAGGGTGTCAGATGGAAGAACCTGACAAGTGGCTTGAACGTGGTTTTCCCTGGGAAATCAAAAGAGAAGACCGGAAAGAGGAAGTCAGGTTCGGGGGTTCAGTCCATGAAGAATGGATTGGTGGAAAACTAAAAGTCATTCACACCGGGTATGATTCAATCCTTGCAGTCCCATACGATGTTCCAATTATAGGTGGTAATAACTCCAGCACTGCCGGAATACTAAAACTGTGGAGTGCTGAACCTTATGAAGAATTCGATCTAACGATATTCAATAAAGGCGATTACAGAAAATCATTGAAAAATGAAAACGATGCGAACATACTCTGCAGGGTCCTTTATCCTGCAGACAACCATACGAAAGGACAGGAACTGCGCCTTAAACAACAATATTTCCTTTGTTCAGCTTCAATGCAGTATCTGGTAGACAGGTTTATTGGCCTTGGCAATACTGACTTGACAAAACTTCCCGAATACGCAGCCGTTCATATCAATGATACACATCCGACGCTATCAATACCCGAACTAATGCGGATTTTGATGGACGAACATGGATTTGACTGGGATGACGCATGGAATATCTGCAAAAAGATGTTCTCTTATACTAATCACACGATACTAGGTGAAGCGCTTGAAACATGGCCTAAGAGACTAATGCAGGAGTTGATTCCAAGAATATTTATGATTATTGCTGAAATAAACGAAAGATTCTGCACCGATGTATGGAATAAAATCCCCGGTGACTGGTCCGTAATCAACCGCATAACAATTATCCAAAATGAAACCGTTAGAATGGCTAATCTCTGTGCCCTTGCTTGTCATACGGTAAACGGAGTTTCCGAACTGCACTCGGATATTCTGAAAAAAGATGTATTTAGCGATTTCGATAAACTTTTCCCGAACAAATTCACAGGTATAACCAATGGAATAACCCACAGGAGGTGGTTGAAATATGCTAATCCCTCTTTATCAGACTTAATTACCGAAGTTATCGGGGAATCATGGAAAGTTGAACCGGAAAAACTCGAAGACCTGCGCCCATTTGCAGACGACCCATCTTTCAGGGATAAATTCGCTGAAGTTAAAAAAGCCAATAAAATTAGGCTTAATGAGTACCTGCAGAAAAAACAGGATGTCTCATTTGATATTGATTCAATGGTAGATGTTCAATCCAAGCGCCTTCACGAATATAAACGCCAGCTGCTAAATGCACTGCACATCCTGCATAAGTATAATAGGATTGTAGCCGGTGATTATGGAAACATAGTGCCCAGGACGTTCATATTTGCAGCAAAAGCTGCACCCGGATATGAAATGGCTAAAATGATAATCAAGCTTATCAACGAAGTTTCAATCCTTGTTGCCGCTCATCCTGTGGCAAAGGATTTAATGAAAATTATATTCCTTGAAAATTACAGCGTTACATCTGCCGAAATATTAATTCCGGCCACTAACTTGTCAGAGCAGCTTTCAACAGCAGGTTTTGAAGCATCCGGCACGGGCAATATGAAATTTATGATGAATGGCGCTTTAACGATTGGAACAATGGACGGTGCTAATATCGAAATCAGCAACAGGGTCGGACCTGATGATTTCTTTGTTTTTGGCCTAAGTGCAGATGAAGTCAAGGAAAGAAAAGCACATGGTTATGCACCTTATAATATTTGCACACAGAACCCTGTGCTAATGGCAGCAATAAACAGACTTACAGACGGTTCTCTTGCCGGAGGAGATACAACCATCTTCTCTGACATCAAGAGCAGTCTGATCCTGGGACGCCACGGCGCTGCCGATCCATACATGGTCCTTGGTGATTTTGACTCATACAGAAAGACTCAGCTGAAGGTCAATGAAGCTTATATTGATGCCCAGCGCTGGTGGAAGTCAGCAGTCATAAATACTGCTATGTCGGGGTATTTTTCAAGCGACAGGACCATCAGGCAATACAACGAACGCGTATGGAACCTGGATAGACTTCATAACTGATATGATTACCCATGATTCAAGGGATTTATTTTACAGAACGCCTTTCGGCGCCGTAGCTCACGGCACTACTGTTATACTGCGTCTTCTTTTCAATGATGAAAAACTTCCTGAACAATGCCGGTGCAATGTCTGGAGGGAAGGCTATGAAAATGAAATAGACATGCAGTACAATCCCAATAACAAAAGCTTTGAATGCACGGTTGACGCCGTCAGTGACAGTAACCCTCTTTGGTACTATTTTATTTTTTTATATGATGATGGGAAAATGCTTTTTTACGGCAACAATGACAAACTTCTGGGCGGCATTGGAAAATTGTATAAAAAGAACCCGGTTTCATTCCAGATAACCGTTTACGACAGCTTATTTAAAACACCCGGCTGGTGGAAAGAAGGTCCTGTTTATCATATTTTCATCGACAGGTTTAATAAATCAGATTTTTATGCCATTCCAAGGAATGAGCGGGATTACCATTATCATGATAATTGGGACGAGGATCCTCTTTACCTTCCCCACGGTAATAGTAAAAAGTATTTTCCAGACGATATCTTTGGTGGAAATCTAATGGGAATTATAGAAAAACTCGACTATATCTCAAGCCTTGGTACCGGGACGATATACTTATCACCTGTTTTCGAAGCACATTCAAATCACAAGTATGATACTGCTGACTATACGAAGATTGACAAAAATTTTGGAACTAATGAAATTTTCGTTGAACTATGTAAAAAAGCTTCGCATCTTGGTATGAATATTATTCTTGATGGGGTTTTTTCACATACAGGCAATGACAGTCTGTACTTCAATAAATTCGGACGGTACGATGAAACAGGAGCATACCAGTCCCCTGAATCACCATATTATGAATGGTATACTTTTAAGAAATACCCGGATAAATATAACTGCTGGTGGAATTTCACCACTATGCCGACTGTTAATAAAAGCAATACTGATTACAGGGACTTTATTAACGGTAAGAATGGAGTTGTAAAAAAATGGCTGGAACACGGGGCATCCGGATGGCGTCTTGATGTTGCAGACGAACTCCCGATGGACTTTTTAAGAGAGCTTCGTGATAGTGCGAAGGCGGAAAATCCTGATGCACTTGTCATAGGTGAAGTTTGGGAAGACGCTTCCAATAAAGTTGTACAGGATATTTTGCGCAATTACTGCTATGGCGACACCCTTGACTCAGTAATGAATTACCCTGTCAGAAATGCAATCCTGAATTTTATGACAGGTAAAATCACATCATCAGACTCTGTTTCCATGCTGGAATCACTGCTGGAAAATTACCCCTCTGAATTCCATGGCGCTGCAATGAACCTACTTGGGTCCCACGACCGCCCGCGAATGCGCACGGTACTATCAGGCGCTCCGGACCATGAAACTCTATCCCGGGAAGAGCAAGCGAAATATGTTCCGGATGCTGCTGAATTCGCATTGTCTATTGACAGCGTTAAGTGTGCATCTGCCTTATTATTCACAATTCCAGGAGTTCCGTATATATATTATGGCGATGAAACCGGAATGACCGGAATGACCGACCCATTCAACAGGGGCACTTATCCCTGGGGAAATGAAAACAAAAACCTGATTGATTTTTTCAGGTTAATAGGTAATTTCAGAAAGAGTAATGGAATTCTGATTAATGGTTCAACTGCTTATCATGCATTAAATGAAGATGTCATTGGGTGTCTGAGAACTTGGAAAGAAGCCTGCATCCTTACAATAATTAATCGTAATATATCTATAACTTATAATATTGAATTCCCAATGACTGCAATAAATTCCCTTCAGGACCTTTCATCCAATAAACAGTACTTTGCTTCCAACGGATTGTTATCAATTGAAATTCCTCCTTTGTCCTACTTAATCCTTACTTCAATTTAATAAACTTTCTGAGGAAGGTTCGCTTAAGAATGGGATATTACACACCCTTGCAGATGTCTGGGAAGTTTTCAGCAAGGTATTTTTCGCGCCAAGGATTGATTTTGCCTACAGTCTTATCTATTTTCATTTGAATCTTCCATGTATTTATTATGCATCAGCTTATTGAATGTTTTTAATATTTGCATTTTACTAGTAAAATGCCCTTGGAAATTGTATATATATGGTACTATTGTAGCAGAGGGATATTATGAGAAAATACACAATTCCAACATGGTATTATCAGCAGTTTGATGCTGATTATTCACTGGAATTTCCAGCAGAGGGCTATGGAGGTTGGAAAAAAGACAGGCTCCCGATAAATCCTGAAAAAACTGCTGTTGTAATTATGCATGCATGGGATTGCGGCACTTACGAACAGTTCCCGGGATGGTACAGGGCAGTAGAGTACATACCAAGGGCCAATAAGATTGCAGCGGAAGTATTTCCCACTTTGGTTTCTTCTGTCCGGAGGAGCGGCATGAAATTATTTCACGTCGCAGCTAAAGATTATGGAGTTAATCATCCCGGATATCAGAAAACACTGGAAATCTGCAGAAAACTTTCTGCAGAAAATCCTGTCACCAGCCTTTCAGCACCTGATATTGATAATACAAGGGAAATTCTACAGATTTTCAAGAAAGAGCATTCATTTGTCGGCGCTAATAATGAGGCTGATAAGAATGCAGGTTACAACACTAAAGACTTCATGAAACAGGCAATGCCACTTAATAATGAACCTATCGCAATTGACTGTGAGCAGCTGCATGCCGTCTGCCTGGAAAATGGTATAAACCATCTGATTTATATAGGTTTTGCCATAAACTGGTGCCTTCAGTATTCCCCCGGCAATATGAATGATATGTTCAGAAGGGGGTTTTTGTGTTCAACAATCCGTGAGGCAGTGACTGCTGTTGAAAACAAGGAATCGGCACGCACCGAATCAAATAAAGAACACGGCCTTTGGGTTACAGCCATTCAGAATGGATTTGTATATGACTTGGAGGACTTTATTAACCTTTTGCAAAAACTTTAACCCAATAGCACGGATACCGGGCTTCCCATCTCAATTCCATTTTCTGAGACTTCACAATCATAAGCATGAATCAGTACCCCTGAGTTAAAAGCGAAATTGAGCGCATCCGCAAATGCAGGATCAGTTATTCTATTCGATCTAAAAAAGTCCGCAGGCTTATACTGAATAAGGAAAACAACATGAGCACAGAATCCATTATTTGCAGCATTGGCCAATTCCAGCAGATGCTTTCTGCCCCTGGTCGTAGGAGCATCGGGGAACATAGCAGTGCTGTCAATATCCAGGGTAACACCTTTTACTTCTATGAAACCTTTATCACCTTTTACATCTTCATAATATATATCAAATCTCGAATTCCCGTAAACAACTTCCCGCTTCAGATAGCTCATTATAGGAAAACCCTTAACGGCACCTTGTAAAAGTGAATCATATACAACTGTATTGGGAACCTGAGAATCAATATTAATCAACATTTCACCTTTGTAAGCCGATATAAGCGAATATTTGGTTTTCCTGTTAGGATTATTGCTTTTCTCGAGGAATACCCTTGCCCCGGGAATTAAAATCTCCCTGCACCTGCCTGTATTTTTCACATGGACATATTCTGCTTTTCCATCCAATAGCACCGTCGCCCCAAATCTATGCGGACGTTCAACAAATATACCTTCATGTATGTTTTTATATTGCATCAGCAATTATCTCCATTAATCTGACTTGTTCAGTGAAATCATCCAAATCCGGCCTCAGGATATACCATAATCTGGTACCCTCTTCCCTTTTATCCTGTATATGGTTAAAATATCCGGTCATTGAACCAAATTCAGGGATGCATTTATCCATAATATTTGGAACAAAGACCGCTTTTGGTCCGAATACACTGAACAATTTTTCTATATCAATATTGGGGTAAACAAATTCAAGCCCTATTATATTAATGCCGGATTCAACAAGATTTTCAATATGATGAGTGAATTGCCCACAGCAGTGAATGAATAATCCTCCAAATTCATCTGAAATTTTCTTTACATATGGTATGCCGAATTCTTTATATAATTCCGGAGATAAAAGCGGCATATAGTCTTCAGTGATGCCAATGCCGATGTCATCAGGAATCCAAATATACGGCCATAGCGGGGCTTCAATAGTGGGGATTAGATTGCGTATTGAATTGATGTTTTTTATCAATTGTCCTGTTACCATTTCTAATGCCTTATGCACTTTTTCGGGATAATCATACATAGCCATCATGAAATCCTGTTGTTCCCAAACTAGAGAAAGAGTATTTAAAGGACCCTGGAGATCAATATTTGTGCATGGTATTCCGTCGCTTTCCATATTGACGCATACTTTTTTCCATAACTCATATCCTTTTTTAACATCGCCTGTCCCAGGTTTGTCGGCTTTCATGTTTTCAACATCTTCCGCATTATGAATAACCGGGTTAATCCATTTTCTTCCACCCTCGGGAACGCTGACCTTTCCTCCCCAGAAAGCTGCGGTGCTTACAGTACCGAAATCAATAACAAGTCTTGGGATGTTACAACCGGGCATCCCTACCCCTGCCGCTAAGTTCAGAACGGCATTTTCCGCCATTTCTTCAATATTTTCAAGCTGCCTGTACTCAAAATCTATCGGATAGGAAGAATAAACCGTGGAAATATCCCCTTGCCAGAATCGACGGAGGTGATTCCTGAGTATATCAAGTTCTGAATCAGGATATAAGCCATTAAAATTGTAAGTAGTCATATACTATCTCCAATAGTCCTGAGTACTGTACATGCGGCCATTAACGTTAATCCAGACGCCTATGCCGAGGTAACTAAAATTCCCCAGCATTGTTTCCCTATGACCTGTCTTTGAATTCAACCAGTCATTAACCATATGAATTGAATCCCTGTAACCAAAAGCAATGTTTTCGCCGGCATAAACATATTTTATCCCCTGAGTTTTCAACCTATCCCCAAGGGTTATCCCCTCAGGAGTAACGTGTGAAAAGTATTCCGGTATCGCGGTTGCCATATCCAGCGAGTGCAATGTTGCTGCTTTTTCAGCGGAGGCACTCCATGATAGGTTATCCAAACCTTTCTGCATCCTCAGAGCATTGGTAAGCCAGAAAATCTGGATTTCCAGGGAGTCAAAGAATGGTTCACCCGAGTTGTCCGGAAAATTATATAAAGTCCTATCCTCTACAGACTCATTAATAATCAAAAAAGCGGTTATGACATCGTTTTCATAAGAATCGAAATAATATGTTATATAATCTCCCTCTGCTGTAATATATGTGCTGGCATTTTCATTATCCAAAGAATATACATAAATTGTATTGCTCCCTGGCAATGGTTTCCTGAGTTCAGATAATGGGTCAGATGTATAGGCATTTTCAAGTTCATATTGATTCATCCCAATACTTATATCATTTTCATATACAAACCCATTTGAAGCTGCCAGTATTCCAACTACCCTGTCTTCTTCCACCCCTATCTGTACATATGAAGAACCGGAATTATAAGAAAGCCACTTAAATCCATATCGCGAATCTAATAATGCATCCGGAATTCCAAGGAAAGATATTGTTTCAGATAGAGAGCTGCCTATAGAAATGCCTCCGGTTTCTATTGCATTCTGCTCAATTAATCCTAGTACACTTGCAATCGGCCCATCGACTGCTCCATTCGCAACAAGTTTTTCTATCAGGCTGATTCCTCTGTCTTTTTGGCCGGCACTGAGTATTTCATATGATACCCTTGCTACATTTCCCCTAAGGAATTCTTCTGTAATGAGCTCCAGAAATGTTGAATAGCTGATGTATCCGCTTTGATATGCAAACAGAACTGCATTGTTCCAAGTAAAATCCGGATAGCTGCCTTCATCAGAAAATCCCAGGGATCTGAGTACAAATGTTAAGTAACTGATTGCTTTTAATGAGATATATGATCCGAACTCAATTTCTGAAATACCGTTAGTCAATTCATGTTTGTAAAGGTAACCCACATATGGATCTCCCCATCCTGGAACATCAGTGAAAGGATGGGCATAGTTCTGCTGCAAAGCTTCCCCTTCTGCCCCAAGTAACCTTACAAACATTACCGCTCCCTCAAGTCGCGTTGGTTCCCTGTCAAGTTCGAAACCTGTGTCAGTACCCCTGAATAAACCAAGCATGTTGAGATTTACTGCATACTTATAATTCTGGGAGAATAATTCCTCTGCAACAACAGAAGAGGGAAGCAAGGTAATTATTATAGATATAGCCAGTAAAATGCTGATTCTTTTTTTCATTATTTCTCCTGTTTCAACTCTCTGATTAATTATATCATCATCAATGGCCGTAAAAAATTTCTTATTTTTATACCAGCAGGTTAAATATGAAGAAAATTTATACTGGCAGTATATTAAATCTGCAGATGAATTGGTGTATATTGTCATTGCCCGTTAAGACGGAGACCATTGAAAGCGAGACTCACATGAACATGAACGACCTTGACAGATTAAGCGAACCAATGTACATAGACGACATTGACACCCCTGTTTTTGATTATCTAAAAAAGATCATAGTGACAAAGAATTATAGCCTGCAGCCTCTCGGCAATGAGCATTTTCTGGATTTATTCGAATTCAGGCTCCAAAACGAACCACTGGAAAGAGATCCTTTTGATAAAATTGGAGAAAAGTTTGAGGATGCTTACACACAGTTTTTTACCTATATGTGTAATGTAGACAATCTGGCATGGGTACTGATCGACCGGATTTATGTAGTAGGTTTTTTCCTTATGGAAATGGATGTGGATTATAACAATTATTTGGACAGAAACGCACATCTGTATTATGAAATGAGCCGTACTATAAAAGATACTGATGTGCATGTTGAGTGTGTTAAAGCAATTACTGATCATGTATTCGGCGAATCTGACATACCCCGGATTGAAATGCACCTTGACGATACTGAGGATGATAAGGCATGTCGGGCCGCACTGGAAAGGCTGGGATTTATCATAGATCCGAAAAAAGATGTTGACATGGGCCAGAGATATTACCTTGTGAACAATAATCCCATTTTGAAAAATCCCCCAAGACACATGCCGTTTATATTGAAAGCTTACCAAGATACTCGTGACAGGAGTACAACCGCAGAAAATTCTGCATTATCATAGGTTGCTAATAGGCCGGCAGTTTTCAAAACTGTTATTCACCAGAAACCGGTATTCCTCATTATTCCCATTTTATCACACAGTATTTCCGAAATAATATCGGTTCACGTCTCCTAAATTCTCATACTCTTTTAAGGCATATTTCTATCTGCCGGCCAAATCATGGATCGTGCTCCCCCGCACGGTCCATTTTCCCGACGTTCCTCGACCCAAGTACTTTTGTGTCTGCGGTACCTTGTTTTACTCCCGAATGATAATATTCACTCGTTGCAGACTAGATACGTGAAATTAGCATTCAAGTCGCCGCGACGTTCCTCGACCC